>Ga0316207_10000083_pt1 | contig 204577 bp, 167 predicted proteins | sample 6weekpyrite_MG_FD_204943 | JGI IMG/M metagenome (GOLD analysis project Ga0316207, IMG submission 204943) | Microbial mat bacterial communities from mineral coupon in-situ incubated in ocean water Damariscotta River, Maine, United States -... | ecosystem: Environmental > Aquatic > Marine >...
TAATAAATACGCCAGCCATAATTTTCTCCCCAATCTATAAATCTCGTGTGCAGGTTATATCGCTACGCCTTCATAGTGCACCATATCAATGGCCTCTTTAAGCCGTTTCAATTGTTTACCATGATAGTAGTGCGCGGTCATTTTCTTCATGTTCGAATGGCCCAAAATTAACTCCGTCGTCACCGGATCGGCACCTGAGTTAATCAAAGCGGTATTAAAGGTGTGACGGAAACTATGAAATGTCTTTCCCGGCTCATAAACCCCGATTGAAGCCGTGAATTCGCGGAACCAGCTTTGAAAGTTTTCCGAATAATACCCTCGCTTGCTCTTGGTTAGTTCTGGGAAGAGTTTAACCTGCCCCTGTTCGAGTTGTTTATTGACCAGCTCCAGAAACCCTAACTCAATCAATTTGGAATGAAGAGGAATTGTTCGAATTGAACTTGGCGTCTTTACTCGCTTATCGGTGTGATAATCGACAAACACTCGAATAACCCAAACGCCCTGAACTTCCTGAATATCTGACGTATACAGTTGGCAACATTCACCGCTTCGCATGCCATGATACAACGCCAACAATGGTACGAAGTATCGCCCATGCTTAAACACGTTAGGGCCAGCCTTCTTGTAATTCCTTCCATCATCAACACAGCCAGTATAAATCGGAGCGAAAAACAACTGTCTAATGTCGCTATCATCAAAAGGTTTCTTTGGAACTATTAGTGCAGGATCACCAGAGACCGACAGGCCCATGGCTGGGTTTGTGTCGCGGTATTGTTCTGTCACACAAAACTTGAAGAAGGTGCTGAGATTTCTGAGGCGATCATTGATAGTTTTTGCCGCCATCAATTGCATTCCCTCTCCAATCCCACTTTCCCAAATTTCCTTGAAACTAAGCCCCTTTAGTTTCCGCCTAGCATCTCTGGGGCAGGAAACCAAAAACTCCCTGAACTCTCGGCAGCGCTCTCGCCCTATCTCGGTGATTTTGACATCATTCCCCCATAAGTCAGACATCATGTCGTACATGACCTCCCACTTTTCCTTGCCTGAGATAGACAGGCTCGCCCGGTTAGGCAAAGAACGATGTTTGGCAATTGCCTCACCCAAGGAAAGAACATCATCATCCTGCTTGCTCAGTGTTTTTTGCGCCGCCTCTAAAGCTTCAAGCGTGAAAGCAGAATCGTTGTTAAATGTGGCATCAAAACCCCTCAAGATATTCTCTGCATAGCCAAGGGCGTTAATCTCTGCTCTTCTGAGAAAATTCAAGAGCGCCCTGTAATGCCCTGCGTGCGCACGCCCAACTTTCTTAACAGCTTTAAAGCCATGCTTACGAATGAGCTTCTTGGCCAAATTCTCAAGTCGTTTCTCTGTAGGGCCATGATCTTCGCTTTGTAAGCGGCCTATCTCACGTTTTCTTTTTCTGGCTTCCGATAGCTTTTTTTGCGTATCCCTGAATAACGAAGGGTCATTATAGATCGCTTGTTCCAGCTCACTTCGTCTTTCAGACTCGTGAAGAATAGAAACATCGAACGCAAGGCTCTGTGACAACGGCCTTGCAAAACGCTTCTTCGTTTTCGGCGTCTCACCGTTCTGCGCCAACAGTTGGGAACGTGCTTCACGAAACTGCATATCAGATTGCACAGCCAATCGCCTTACCGCTTCTTCAGCTTCTATTCGCGTACAATGACCGAGGCTTTTCGTTATTTCGTGTTTCCCGATGATATCCCTGATTGGCACAGGAACTTTGCGGCGATAAGAGAATGCACCTCCGCGCGTATATAAATGAGGAACTTTTGCCACTTTATCCATGCCTCCGGTGTAGCATATTGGTGTAGCAAAAGCGAATTTTGGCCCTGTAAAGCAGCCAAATATTTGAAATATAATGATTTTAAATGGTGCCGCTGGGGAGAATTGAACTCCCGGCCTCACCATTACCAATGGTGCGCTCTACCACTGAGCTACAGCGGCCCGAAGGCGTTAAGCTTACTGTATAAAACAAGCTCGTCGCGCCTATTGCCACACGGTTGCGGAGGATGCAAGAAAAAGCTGCCCCCGTGTCAAATATTCACCAGCCATAATTATGGCCGCCAGGCAGGCTTTTCGCTTTCTGCTTGAATTTTAACCCCCGGCGGATAAAGCTGCGGCCCATGACCGACGAAAAGCAACAAAAACAAAAGACTATTCAGGCAACGCAGAAACTAAAATCTGCTGCGAAGCAGGCCCAATTGTCTGAAGCGTTGCGCGCGAACCTCCGCCGCCGTAAAGACCAAGCCCGAAGCCGGAAAAATACCGGAAAAGAATAAACTTCAGTTCTTGACCGTTTTGTCAGCATTTCTGCCGGTCTCCGAGCCAATGCGAAAAGCAATATTGCCGCTTGAACAGGCTATGTTTATCTCCTACTAATCGCTTCAGGTCACTGATAGTTTTCTGGAAGTGGCCTTGTTTTTTGTCATAAAACCATCACGTGTCGCAGGAGAAAACCTATGTCCATCATGTCCGATAAATGGATCCGCCAGATGTCGCAAGAGCACGGTATGATCGAACCATTTGTCGATGGTCAGGTTCGCGACGACAATATCTCTTACGGGCTGTCATCCTACGGCTATGACGCGCGCGTCTCACCCGAGTTTAAAATTTTCACCAACATTGACGGCGCGGTTGTCGACCCGAAAAATTTCTCACCCAAAAGCTTCGTAGACCGGGATACAGACGTCTGTGTGATCCCACCAAACAGCTTTGCTCTCGCTCGCACGGTTGAATATTTCCGGGTACCCAAAGATGTGCTGGTGATTTGTCTCGGCAAATCCACTTATGCGCGCTGCGGGATCATTGTGAATGTTACGCCGCTTGAGCCCGGATGGGAAGGCCATGTGACGCTCGAGTTTTCAAATACCACGCCCCTGCCCGCCAAAATTTACGCCAACGAAGGCGCATGCCAGTTTCTGTTTTTGCAGGGCAATGAACCTTGCGAAACCGCTTACAGCGACCGGGGAGGGAAATATATGGGCCAGCGCGGCGTTACCCTGCCAAAGCTATAATGCCTTAATAGCCTTTACTTTGCCTCCAATGTGCCGCTATTGCAGGGCAAGGGTATAAATTCGGCTAGTCAGCAACAGGGCGCTATAGGCATGGAAAAACTTGTCATAACCGGCGGCAATCGCCTTGAGGGAACCATCCCGATCAGCGGCGCAAAAAACGCGGCGCTGCCGCTGATGTGCACATGCTTGTTAACGGACGAGGCAGTCACGCTCACAAACCTGCCGCGCCTCGCGGACATCACCACGCTCTCTGACCTATTGAACCATCTCGGTGTTACAGTCACAATTTCAGGTGGGCGGCGTGGACAAAGCCTGGGCCGCAGCCTCATATTTGACGGCAGTGATATTCACGACACTGTGGCTCCTTACGACATGGTTAGAAAAATGCGCGCGTCAATTTTGGTGCTTGGCGCTCTTGTCGCCCGCAAAGGCGAAGCTACTGTCTCGCTACCCGGCGGCTGCGCCATCGGTAATCGTCCCATTGATTTGCACCTCAAAGCGCTTGAAGCCATCGGCGCCACGATTGAACTCGCGAACGGTTATGTGCGCGCCACAGCACCAAATGGGCTGTCAGGCGGCACGGTTCGTTTTCCGTTTGTCTCAGTAGGCGCCACTGAAAATATTATGATGGCTGCCGCGCTAGCAAACGGCACGACCGTTATTGAAAACGCCGCGCGCGAGCCAGAAATTGCTGATCTGGCCAGATGCCTGAACGCTATGGGTGCAAACATTTCCGGTGCGGGGCACGAAACAATCACCATTAAAGGCGTAAAAAAACTTAGTGGCACAAGCCACGAAGTGATGCCCGACCGAGTTGAAGCGGGGTCTTACGCAGTCGCGGCCCTTATGACACGCGGCAACATTTTGCTTGAAGGAGCCCGCGCCGAAGATATGCAAGCCGCGCTTGATACGCTCGCAGACGCTGGCGGCATTGTCGAGATTGAGCCAACCGGCGTGCGGGTTCGTTCAAACGGACATATCAAAGGATTTAACATTGTAACCCAGCCGTTCCCCGGTTTCCCTACCGATATGCAGGCGCAGTTTATGGCCCTCGCTACTGTCGCTGACGGCGCCAGCGTTATCACCGAGGCCATATTTGAAAACCGCTTCATGCATGTGCCCGAACTATCGCGCATGGGAGCTGATATTACCGTAACGGGCGCAAGCGCCACTGTTCGCGGTGTAGGCAAATTGGTGGGCGCAGAAGTGATGGCAACTGACCTGCGCGCAAGTATGGGGCTGGCCCTTGCCGGGCTCGTAGCAGCTGGCGAAACAACCGTAAACCGGCTTTATCATCTTGACCGCGGCTATGAACGGCTTGAAGAAAAATTGCAGCAAGTCGGCGCAGTGGTTGAACGCGTGCCTTCATAGCCTTACATTGCGCTGGAAACAGCGATTCGCACCACAACTGGCTGCGCGTCATTTAATAAGACGGACCGTGCCTAATGAGTAAGCCCCTTAAATTGATACTTCAATCTGAAGAAGACCTGCCGGTCGTATCTTCCTTGCTGCAAGACAGTACCATTCGCATCGGCGACATGGCCTGGCTGAAATCCGAGCAGCGATTTGCGTTTGTGGGCAACCGATTCCGGTGGGAGAAAAAAGGTTGGTTCCGCCGCCCCAAAGGCGAGCGCATCCGCACCGCGTTTCATTTGAACGGTATTACGAGTGCACGACTCCACGATATCGATCCCGGCGACAGTGACACCGTGCTCGAGCTTCTGGATATCGAACTCTTGTCGGGAGATGATGGTCTGGCCATTCTTTTCAACTTTGCTGGCGGCGCGGCAATTCATTTACTTTCAGACAGCATAGACGGGCTGGTCACCGATATTGGTGAAAGCTGGGACGCGCTAGAGCGCCCCCGGCATGATCTGGGCGACGCCTCCTTTTAGAGAATTAATTTATTCAATCTGGCCGCATATACCCCAAAAGGCCACCCCAGCGGAAAGACTAATGGAACTTAAAGAAAAACTGGTTTTGGCCCTACCAAAAGGCCGTATCCTCAAAGAAGTTATGCCACTTGTGAACAACGCTGGCATTATTCCAGAACCCGATTTTGATGATCCGAAGTCGAGAAAACTGGAGTTTGATACCAACATCGAGAATTTGACCATCATCCGCGTTCGAGCCTTTGACGCGGCAACATTTGTTGCCTTTGGCGCAGCCCATCTGGGCGTGGTGGGCAACGACGTGTTGCAAGAATTTGGCTATACTGACCTCTATTCACCACTTGATCTGGATATAGGCCACTGCCGTCTTTCGCTGGCCATGCCAAACGGGGAGACCGACCGCGATCCAAAGGAATGGTCACACATTCGGGTTGCAACTAAATACCCAAATCTGACACGTGAATATTATGCCGAGCGCGGTGTACAAGCTGAATGCATCAAATTAAACGGTGCAATGGAGCTTGCGCCAAAACTTGGGCTGTCACGGCGCATTGTTGATCTGGTTTCCACCGGCAGCACTCTTAAAGCCAACAATCTCAAGGAGGTTGAAGTGCTGACTGAGATAACATCCCGGCTGGTCGTGAACCGCCCGGCATTTAAAACCCGCCCGCAGGAAGTAACATACTGGATTGACCGGTTCAGAGAGGCAATTGGTGATGGTGCAGCGGCTTAACAGCGCCGACGCGGATTTCGACGCGCAGTTCAAAACGCTTCTGGATGCTCAGCGAGAGAGCATGCCCGATGTAAACGCCGTGGTGAGCGAAATTATCGCGGATGTAAAAAGGCGCGGTGATGAAGCACTCATTGATTTAACTGGAAAGTTTGACCGTTTTGACGCATCTCAAAAAGGCCTTGTCATCACCAAGGCTGAAGTTGAAGCAGCATGCGCGGAAATTGACCACGAGACAATGAAAGCGCTTGAGGTTGCTGCGAGCCGCATTCGAGCGTTTCACAGTAAACAAGTGCCGCAAGACATTGACTATGTAGATGACGAAGGCGTGCGCCTTGGCCAAAACTGGAACCCAGTTGAGGCGGCAGGACTTTATGTGCCGGGCGGCACGGCCAGCTATCCGTCCTCAGTCCTTATGAACGCAATTCCAGCGTCTGTAGCGGGTGCCAAGCGGCTTGTGATGGTGGTACCCACACCAGACGGCATATTAAATCCATTGGTTCTCGCAGCCGCAAAACTCGCTGGGGTGACAGAAATATACCGTATAGGCGGCGCGCAAGCTGTAGCAGCGCTTGCTTACGGAACCGAAACAATCACGCCCGTAGACATAATTGTCGGCCCCGGAAATGCCTATGTGGCGGAGGCCAAAAGGCAAGTCTACGGCAAAGTAGGCATCGACAGCATCGCGGGGCCAAGCGAAATACTCGTCGTCGCTGACAATAAAAATGACCCTCGCTGGATCGCAGCTGATCTGTTATCGCAAGCCGAACATGACACTGCGGCCCAGGCAATATTAATATGCGATGATGCCAAATATGCCGAAACCGTTATCATGGCCGTGGAAGATCATTTAGCGGGCCTGGCCCGCAAAGACATTGCCCTTGAAAGCTGGACCAAGAATGGCGCTGTCATCCTTGTCGAAGATTTAGAGTCTTCAATCGAAATTATCGACCGGATCGCACCAGAACATCTAGAGCTCGCCGTCGACAACCCGTCTAGGCTACAGGAAAAAGTTCGCAACGCTGGCGCAATATTCCTTGGGAGACACACACCCGAGGCTGTTGGTGACTATGTTGCAGGACCAAACCATGTGCTGCCAACCTCGCGCGCTGCTCGTTTTTCCAGTGGCCTTAGCGTTTTTGATTTCATGAAACGCACTACGTTTGTTGGCTGTACGGAAGAAAGTCTGCGTGCCATTGGCCCCTCTGCCATTCGGCTTGCGGAAAATGAAGGGCTCGGCGCACACGCGCTTTCTGTTGCCATACGCCTTGCGGACGGGCAAAAGTAGGAATTATGGAATACCGGCTTGTAGAAGTAACTCTGGATGAAAGCACCATCGTACGCTGGAGTGCGGATGTTGAGCACGAGCGCCGCATTGCCATTTTCGACCTTCTCGAAGAAAACAGTTTTGAACTGTTAAAATCGGCCGATGACAGCTATGCGGGGCCATACAAGCTGCATCTTGGTACAATTGAAGGCCGCCTAGCCTTTGAAGTGAAAGCCACTGACGACAGAATGTTGATGAGCTTCATGCTGGCGGTTACGCCCTTCCGCCGCATCATCCGCGAATATTTCGCCATCTGCGACAGCTATTATGAAGCCATTAAATCCGCTAGTCCCAGCCAGATTGAAGCCATCGACATGGGTCGTCGCGGACTACACAATGAAGGCAGTGATCTGCTGGCCGAGCGCCTCGACGGCAAAATAAAGATTGATACGCAAACGGCGCGCAGGCTGTTTACGCTGGTCTGCGTGTTGCACCTGAAAGACGGAAGGGGACCACGTTAATGGACATGCCCCTGAAGAGTGTATTGTTTTTGTGCAACCAAAATGCTGTGCGCAGCCCGATGGCACGCGCGCTCGCGGAACAGCATGTTAAGCGCCGAATTTTTGTTGCGTCAGCCGGATTGATCGCGGGTGCGCTTGACCCCTTTTCTGTCGCCGCAATGGCCGAGGCCGGGGTTGATATATCTGAGCACAAAGCTCAAACACTTGCCGAGGTTGATATCAAGCTTTTTGATCTGGTAATTGCCCTCACGGAAGAAAGCCGCGATCATGTCGCGAAGCTGTTTCCTGACGCGCCGCTCGAATATTGGGCCACGCCAGACCCGTCTGACGCTGAAGGAAACCGTAATCAGGTTTTAGATAGCTACCGGTTGGTGCGAGACCATCTAGAGGTCCGCATTGCCGACAGGCTTGCAGTTACAGATTGATTTCATCGTAAAAGCGTGTTTTTGGCACATCTATTCACTGTTTTCCCTGCATTTTATATCATTTTAGGCCGCAAAAAAGTTGCATTTCATCTGGAGTGGCGGCATGAAGGTGCGCAATTGAACGGCAAACGCCGTATTTCATGTGCCTATACACTGGGTGCTACTATAAGGAGCCACAATGGCTAAAGAAGAAATATTGGAAATGCGCGGCACGGTTACTGAACTGTTGCCTAACGCTATGTTCCGCGTGAAACTGGAAAACGACCATGAGATTCTCGGCCACACTGCGGGCAAGATGCGTAAGAATCGTATTCGCGTTCTCGCAGGCGACGAGGTACTGGTTGAGCTTACACCATACGACCTGTCCAAGGGCCGTATCACATACCGTTTCAAATAGACAACTGGTGGCAATGTGACCACCAGCGTGCCTATATCCGCTCCAGAAAAATCGAAGGGTTTCATTCTAGCCTCCGCGTCGCCCAGACGATTGGAGTTGCTGGCACAGATCGGCTATACGCCTAGCGCCGTGGTTCCCGCAGATATCGATGAAAACCCATTCCCGCGTGAAATTCCAAAATCTCACGCGGAACGGCTGGCATCTGAAAAAGCTGGCAAGGTCGCGGCTGCGCGCCCTCGTGAGCTAATTCTCGCGGCCGACACGGTTGTTGCCTGCGGAAAACGCATTTTGCCAAAGGCAGAGGACGAACAGACGGCAAGAAAATGTCTGAAAATGCTGTCTGGCAGGCGACACCGGGTTATTACCGGCATTTCACTCGTAACCCCAAACGGCAACCAGCATATCAAATCGGTCGCTACTATTGTTGCTTTCAAACGGCTTTCTGACACTGAGATTAACGACTATATCGCCTCAAACGAATGGAACGGCAAAGCCGGCGGCTATGCCATTCAGGGGTTGGGGGCGGCTTTTATACGCTTTATCTCCGGGTCTTACAGCAATGTGGTTGGCCTGCCCCTCTATGAAGTTGCGGGTTGGCTAAGCACCCATATAGGGCGGGGAACAAGCGAATGAATTTCCCGCTTACGATTATCGAGCCAGGCGTTGGCCAATGGCGCAGCGCCGACATCGATGATGACGAACTGCCGACAGACGTGAGGTTTCATGACGATATTTCATGTAGTCTTCTGGACGCCATTTTCGATGCACGCGTTACCAAAGTTGATAACACGCTCAATATGGCGTTTCTGGATCTAGGGGATGGCCAAACCGGCGTTATGAATTTCCGCCGGGCTCGTCTGTTAAAGAAAAACCAGGCCAAGACAATCGCTGATTGCCTGCAGGAGGGTCAGTCTATTCGGGTGCAGGTTCTGGCCGAACCATCAGCGCTTGAAAACAAAGCTTTGCCCGTCACGCCCCGGGTACGAGTGGCCGGACGCTATATTGTAGCCGAATCCGGGAAGCCGCGATTGAACTTTTCCAAAGACCTGACCGCGCGCCGCACAAGAGACCTCAAGGAGCTTGTCGCGCCGCTGGTAGCCGACTGCGCGCTTATCGTTCGGTCAAGGGCCGGCAAAGTGCCGGTCGAAGCTGTTGTCGCAGAGGCAAAACGCCTAATTGCCATTTTCGGAAAGGATGTAGGTGCCTTGGGGCTGGTCCATAGCTGGAGCCTACCTGAAAAAGCTTTGCTTTCCTGCCCGGATACTGATCACCCCATCATCATTGAAGGCGGCGGCGAATTTGCAGCCGTGAAAACGCTCGCTGCAACCCATTGGCCAGACCTGCACGCCAGATTAGCGCCCTATAAAAACAGTGAACGCGCCTTTGAGGCCTTTGGGGTGGAAGAAGCCATTGAAGAATCGCTGGCAAACCAAATTGTCTTGCCGTCCGGGGGCTGGATATCAATCATGCCCACGCCTGCACTAGTGGCCGTCGATGTTAATATGGGCGGTGCGCTGAAGGGCATGGACGCCGCCGAAGCCAAGCTGGTTGTAAATTTGGAAGCAACACGCGCGCTCGCGTATCATCTGCGATTTCAGGATATTGGCGGTATAATCGTTGTTGACTATATCAATATGTCGGGCAAAGGCAGCGTGCGTGAACTCATGGCTATGATCAACACATGTTGTCGCGAAGATATCGTTCCCGTGCAGCATACCGGCATATCGGCTTTTGGGCTTGTTGAGTTTACAAGAAAACGGAGCGGCCTATCCTTACGGGACAGAATGCTCACGCACCCTGCGCCCGTTGAGCGAATTCCTGCCGTAGCGCTGGAGGTGCTCAGATGCGCCGAACGCATTGGCAATACAGCGGCGGCTGGGCCTCTCATCGTTGAAACCACTAAGCAAGTGGAGAAGTGGATTCTGGACCACAAAAACCTGCTTGCTGATTTGGAGCAACGGACCAACCGAAAAGTTATTTTTGAGACCAAGCCAGACGCGAGGGCCAGCGCTCGCATTGGCAATTGAACGAACCGAGGGTTTTAGTGGCGTACGATCAAAGGTTGATGGAAATGTGGTGTGCCCTTCCGATATTGGAAGGAGATACCCTGCCTCGCCGAAGCAAAATAAAAACTGCCTATATCTCAAGCATGCTGCCTAATTGCTGGCAACTGGACTGGCAAGATGATGACAAATTAATTATTGATTATGAAGGCGGTGAAGTCGACGCCATGTGGGGCGGGCGACAAACCGGCGAAGACTATTTGGCAAATTATTCGGCGGGTCGGAAAAAAATGCTGCTGGGGTTTTATAGGTCGTTGTTCCAAACCAGGTGCGGTGCCAGCATTGAGCGATCGATCTCCAAAGACGGCAAGGCTCACTATACGCTCACCACGAACTTTGTCCCAATGATCAGCAAGAAAAGCGGACGGCGTATTATCTTTGGTAACAGCGAGATGAATGGTGCCTTCAAAGAAGCCGCTGGCCGACTGGATTTCAATAATGCCAAGTTGATTTCCGCCAAATATATTAATTTAGGCTATGGCATTCCAGACCACCCTCCGTTCGAAGGTAAAGCATGAGCAAAGTTGAAGACATTAAGCAGCGTAAATGCCCGGAATGCGGCAAACCAACGCAAAAAACCTACAGGCCTTTTTGCAGCAAACGCTGTGCTGATCTGGACCTGGGCAAATGGTTTAACGAAAGCTATCAACTACCCGGCGACGCAGAGATTCCAGATGATTTGGACGGCAGCGAAGATACGGATGGCCGCTAAAAATTGAGTGGCTGCATCGCTCTTGCGCAGGATCACCAAAAAAAACCAATAGGTGCTGGACAGCATGACTAATATTGGCTAAAAGCCCCTTCGCATCGAAGGCCAACCCTGCCTTCAATTTATAGTGCGCCCGGGTAGCTCAGGGGTAGAGCAGCGGATTGAAAATCCGCGTGTCGGTGGTTCAAATCCGCCCCCGGGCACCATTAAAACAGCCTCCACTTTTGTGGGGGCTTTTTTATTGATTTCTCGGGGAGTGGTTTTTCACCATGTTCATACCAAGGCAAAGCCGAAGGTGGCGAGCAAAGCCGAGCCTAATCCGCCTTAGCTGACGTCAAAGCGTCACCATCTTCAAAAATCATTCGGAAGATTCCACGTTTTTTTTGCTTTATGGATCGAATCAGATAACGTGGCCACTAGATCATCAGCACATAAGATGGAGCAAGCCAATGACAGCGTTTCGTAAGTTTTGCATTCCCGCATTTATAAGCATAGCCGTTGCCGCACAGGCAGGCGCCGCCTGGGCACAGGATACACCCATTGTACAGCCGGGCGCACCTGGCAAACCAAGCCGTGAGCTTGACGCAAAAAAAGCGGTTGAGATAGCCAAAAACAGCTATTCCCGCGACGATGTGCGTTTCATGCAGGATATGATCCCACACCATAATCAGGCCGTGCAAATGGCAGAGCTTGTTGCTGATCGGACGAACAGGGAAGAGCTGTTAAGTGTTGCTGGGCGCATTAATGCGTCGCAGCTGGACGAAATAAAGTTTATGCAAGACTGGCTCAGTGCCCGAGGCGAAAACGCACCAAAGCCAACCGCACACGACGGCATGCACACATCGCACACCATGGCGGGCATGGCATCCGCAGAACAAATGCAGCAACTGGCTGAGGCTAACGCCACTGACTTTGACCGGCTTTTCCTTGAGTTGATGATCAATCACCACAAAGGCGCGGTGAAAATGGTCAGGGCGCTTCTCAGGCAGTCTGGCTCGGCGTATGATCCGGTTTTGTTTGCTTTTGCAAACGATATAACCAGCGATCAAAATGCTGAAATCAAACGCATGACAGGGCTGCTTGTAGGCTTATCATCAGATCCGCGGGCAGGCCTCAAGGCTGGTTTCAGAGACGCTGGCGAAGCTGCCATGAATATGGAGCTTGTTGCCTCTTTGCCCAGACCTTCGGGCTTCTTCGACCCTGAAAGCCCTTCTGACCTGCCGCCCATAGTGGAAAAGAAAAAAGGCGACACTGCTGACGTAGAAAGCGAAGAGAACGACGTTGAACGAGGCACCCGCGGGGCATTTCTCGATTTTTCCAATACTGACATGGCCTTCGCCGGCGATAAACTGGTTGTGGGCAGCTACCACGGTTTCAATGTTTATCAGCTCGAAGAAAACGGCACGCCCAAGCTATATAGCTCGGTAGTTTGCCCCGGCGGCCAAGGGGACATCTCCATTGTCGATGATCTATTGATAATGTCGGTGGAACAAACTTTGGGCCGGGTGGACTGTGGCCGCGAGGGTATCAGTGAAGATGTCAGCGCAGACCGTTTCCGCGGCCTCCGCATTTTCGATATCAGCGACCTGTCACGCCCCCAGCAAGTTGGTCAGGTTCAAACCTGCCGGGGTTCGCACACACATTCAGTGGTCTCCGGCCCGGGCAAAGACGGCAAAATCATTGTGTATAATTCAGGTACTTCGTCGGTTCGCAGCGAAGAAGAGCTTGAAGGCTGTGTTGGCAGGGTCCCAGGTGACGACAGAACAGCCCTGTTCCGTATCGACGTAATTGAAATTCCGGTCGATGAGCCCTCCAAAGCACGCATCGTTGACAGTCCAGCAGTCTTTGCTGACCCAGAAACCGGCAGGCTGGGCGGCTTGTGGCTTGGGGGCGATCACGGCGACGATACCCAGCGCACCAGCCAAACCAACCAGTGCCACGACATCACCGTGTTCCCGGAGCTCAAGATTGCAGCGGGCGCCTGCTCCGGCAACGGCATTATTTTTGATATTGCTGATCCGCTCAACCCAAAGCGCATAGACGCAGTGACCGACCCAGGCTTTGCTTATTGGCACTCAGCAACATTCAACAATGATGGCACCAAAGTTCTCTTCACCGATGAATGGGGTGGCGGTGGCCGCCCGCGCTGTATGGCCCATGACCCCAAAACGTGGGGCGCCGATGTTTTTTACGATATTGTCGAAGGCAAGCTGGAATATAAAGGCCGCTTCAAAATGCCTGGTCCGCAGTCTGAAACCGAAAACTGCGTGGCCCATAATGGTTCTGTAGTTCCTGTACCCGGTCGCGACATCTTCGTTCAAGCCTGGTATCAGGGCGGGGTGTCAGTGATAGATTTCACTGACTCTGCCAATCCAAAAGAAATTGCTTTCTTCGACCGTGGCCCTATCGATGAAGATACAATGGTGGTCGCGGGCTTTTGGTCAACCTATTGGTACGAAGGTAAAATTTACGGCAGCGAAATTGTTCGTGGGCTCGATGTTATGGAGCTGTTGCCAAGCGAATATCTATCCGAGAATGAGATCGCCGCTGCCTCCCTTGCTGACCAAAAAGGAGTGTTTAACCCGCAGCAGCAGTTCCCGGTTACATGGCCCGACGAACCTGTTGTTGCTCGAGCCTATATCGACCAACTGGAACGCAGCGCTGCTTTGTCTCAGTCCTCAATTGCGGCCCTGCGGGCAGCGCTTGACCGCTCGGATGCAAGCCTCGAAAATGGAGGAAACGACCGCAAAACAGCAAAGAAACTCAAGTCGCTTGCTGCAAATCTGGAAGTTAGCATCACGGACATGAAGGCGCAAAAGCGGCTAAAATCACTGGCCAAAACTCTTAAAGGCATCGCCAGCCGGCTTCGCTAAAAATTTTTCAGGGAGGGATTGATGACCATAGGCAGTCCACAAAAAACGCGGGAATATACCGACCACCCGTTGATCGATAGCACCCGCTGGGAAGCCTATAACCATAGGCCGGATGATATTGTCATCACTACCTCTTACAAAGCCGGCACCACCTGGATGCAAACAATTGTCGCTAATCTTCTATACCAAAGCGGCGACTTTCCGGCACCCGTTACCACAATGGCCCCCTGGCTCGATATGGCGCTGCCGCCACTTGATGAGGTCGCTGCCGGACTGGAAGCGCAAACGGACAGGCGTTTTATCAAAACTCACCTGCCGCTTGACGGTATCCCCTATTTTGACACAGCAAAATATATTTATGTAGGCCGGGATGGCCGCGACGTTTTCATGTCCTTCTGGAACCACCACAGTGGCTATAGCGACGAAATTAAAGAGTTTGCCGCAAGTCGGGCGGCAGAAATTGGCCGGCCTTTCCCAACCAACTACAAAGATCTGCACGCCCTTTGGAAAGACTGGGCCAACCGCGGCTGGTACGCGTGGGAGACCGACGGCTATCCTTACTGGTCGCATCTGCACCATGTGCAGTCATGGTGGGACTACCGTCATATGGACAATATCCATTTTGTCCATTTTGCCGACCTTCTCGCGGAACCCGAAAAATCAGTGCGCGATATTGCCGCGTTTCTCAACATTTCAATTGATGAAAACCTGTTGCCCGGCGTTATGGACCGCATCGCCTTTGGGTCTATGAAAAAAAGTTTCAAAAACATCATGCCTGAAGCCGACGATATTTGGAAAGGTGGCGGGAAAACCTTCATGAACAAGGGCACCAACGGGCGCTGGCGTGGAGTTCTAACAGATGCGGAGCTCGCCGAATATGACGCGGCAGTTGCCAGAGCGTTGACACCAGAGTGCGCCAAATGGCTGGAGAATGGCGATAGGCATGAATGAAAACTGGTTTGGCCTGAAGAGTGCATTAGATTTTTGGAGAATCTTCTTTAGGACGTTCGGTATATGAAAACAGCACTTGTATGTGGCGCGGGCGGTTTTATCGGCAGCCATTTGGTAAAGCGACTTAAACGTGAAGGCTTTTGGGTTCGTGGTGCCGATTTAAAGTTCCCTGAATTTACTGAAACCGAAGCCGATGATTTTGTTCTGGGTGACTTACGCGAGCAAAGCGTGTGCAGAGCCGCCGTAGACCGCTGTTTCGATGAAGTCTACCAGCTTGCAGCAGACATGGGCGGCGCTGGATATATATTTACCGGCGAAAACGACGCCGACATTATGCATAATTCAGCGACAATAAACCTCAATATGGCCGATGCCTGCTTCAAGCGAAACATCAAGCATGTTTTTTATAGCTCAAGCGCCTGCATGTATCCCGAGCATAACCAGCTCGACCCGAACAACCCCAACTGCTCCGAAGACAGTGCTTATCCTGCGGCCCCTGACAGCGAATACGGCTGGGAAAAGCTGTTCAGTGAGCGCTTGTTCCTAACCTATAACCGCAACCACGGTATGCAGAACCGGGTTGCGCGCTACCACAATATTTTTGGCCCCGAGGGCACTTGGGATGGCGGCAAGGAAAAGGCCCCGGCGGCCATCTGCCGGAAAATCGCTGAAGTGAACAGTGGTGACGAGATCGAAATTTGGGGCGACGGCACCCAGACCCGTTCATTCCTTTATATTGACGAATGCCTTGAGGGCACGACCCGATTGTTGCGCTCTGGTTTTGAAGGCCCGGTGAATATCGGGTCTGACGAGATGGTCTCAATCAATCAGCTAGTTGACCTAGTCTCAGACATTTCTGGAAAAGCGATTAAGAAAAACCATATTCCGGGTCCACTCGGGGTGCGTGGCAGAAATTCCGACAACCGGCTGATCGAAGAAAAGCTCGGCTGGCGACCAACGGCTACTCTGAGGTCTGGCTTGGAAAAATCCTACGAATGGATTGAGCGGCAGGTTATGGCGAACCGGTAGAACCACATATACAGCAACACAAATCATTCAAGAGATTTAGTCTTGTGAACGGCGTGACCGTTTCCTGCCGCCAGGCTTGCCCTTGCGCTGATTGCCGCCGCCCGGCTTTGCACTGTGTGCCTTGGGTTGGTTCACGCGGCGGTTTTGCTTGTGCTTGCCACTATTTTTACGGCGTTTTGGCGCACCACGCCGTGGCGGTGCGCTATTGATTTCCTTGCCATCGTCATCATAGCGAATTTCCATGCCTTGGCGGTGAAAGGGATGATCCTCAAAAACCTTCACTCGCTGGCGAATGATTTTCTCAATATCGCGCAGGTAGCTGCGTTCTTCATGGTCGCAAAATGAGTAGGATATCCCGGTCGCACCCGCTCGCGCTGTGCGCCCGATACGGTGCACATAGCTTTCCGGTTCGTTCGGCAGTTCAAAATTAATCACATGGGTTACGCCGTCCACATCAATGCCGCGCGCCGCAACGTCGGTAGCCACCAGCGCCCTTATATCGCCCTCACGAAATTCCTTCAGCGCCTTCTGGCGAGCGTTCTGCGATTTATTGCCGTGGATCGCGCCAGCGGTGATGCCCTTTTGGTCAAGGTGTTTGGCTACCCGGTTCGCACCGTGCTTGGTACGGGTGAATACAATCACCCGTTCGATGGCACTGTCCTTTAGCATATGGGTCAAGAGGTCACGCTTGCGCTCTTTTGGCACCATCAGAACATGCTGCTCTACTTTATCAGCAGTGGTAGCCGCCGGGGCCACATCAACACGCTTTGGAGACCGCAATATTTCACCAGCAAATTTCTCAACGCTTTTGGGCATGGTTGCAGAAAACAGCACCGTTTGGCGATCGTTTGGCAGCTCAGCAACAATTTTATTGATGTCGCGGATAAAGCCCATATCGAGCATGCGGTCCGCTTCATCAAGCACCAGAAACTCGGCGCTTCCGAGCAATATATGCCGCTGGTTCATCAAGTCCAAAAGCCGCCCTGGCGTTGCGATCAAGATATCAACACCAGCCTGCATGGCTTTTATCTGGGGCTTTTCAGAAGCACCGCCAAAAACCAGGGTTGTGCGCAGATGCAGATACTTGGAATATTCGCGAATATTTTCGCCAATCTGGATGGCCAGTTCCCGTGTTGGTGCAAGAATAAGCGAGCGCGCCGTTTTCGGTTTGCGCTTGCCTTCGCCCTTCAGAAGCATCTGGATAATAGGGAGCGAGAAAGCCGCAGTTTTGCCAGTACCGGTTTGCGCCACGCCGATCAAATCCTTGCCGCTGAGGACAATGGGAATGGCCTGCGCCTGAATGGGCGTCATACTGGTGTAGCCACCCTCTTCGACAGCACGGAGGATGGGGGCACGCAGGCCCAGATCGGCAAAATTGGTCATGTAAGATACTTTATACGGGCAAACGCCACTTAAACAAAGCGGGTACCTATCCGCTGGCTGGCCAAAAGTCAATCAAATCGCGGTTTTCGCGCCGACTAGCCTCGCTTGGCCTCAACCATTTCAGTAACAATTTCCTGGCTAGTGCGGCTGAACACAGGTGAAAGCGTGCAGGCTTTTTCATTTGCGACCTTTGGCGCGCTGTAGCTGTGCGGACCGAAACTTCCTTCGTACCCCACCAGCGATGCCACCTCACCAAGCGTTATTTGCCCTGTCGCCGCGCAATTGAAAATACCAGTGGCGTCTTTCTTTATCGCCGCTTCGATGAAGGCAGCCATCATAGCGTAAGTGACACAGTTGAAGCTGGCGTCTTTGGTGAGTGTCGGCCCGCCCGCGTGACCACTGATAAGCCGGGAGATATTGTTTGGCCGCATACCGTCACCGAACATGGAAGTGGGCCGCAGTATTAGCGGCTTGTTGCAGCGCTCTTTCACAATCGCCTCGCCCATCAGCTTGAACGCAGGGTAGCCGCCCCGAGTTTTCTCAATTGTGAGCTCTTCATCCTCGCGGTGTAGCTCACCATCCTGTGGATAGAGATCAACTGTTGAAAAATAAATAAAACGCTCGTGAGGTAGTTTCGTTATGCGCTCAAGCAGCAGCAGATTATCTTCGAGGGAGCTATAGAGTGTGGCCTGCGGCGTTTCAAAATGCGCCTTGGCCGCACAGAATATTATGGTGCGCGCGCCGTCAAGCTTGCTGAGCCTGTCCCCACGCAAAAAGGGCACACCTTTCAGCCTGTTCGCCAAAAACTTGCCGATACCGCCGCCAGCACCAATAACTGCAACTTCGCTCATATACCTCTCAACCCTTTGTTTTTATTGATATAAATTCTCTACTGGATTGACTCGAAAACTGCCTGCCCTTATTGTAACTGGCAACATTATTGCAAGGTAATCAAACCCTACAATGCCCTGCATGCGGATTAAAGCACTATGCACGACGATATTACAATTGGTCTGATACAGATCAACAACAGCTTTTCTGGTCAGAATTATCTGCCCTATTCCATTGCCTGCTTGCAGAGCTATGCTGAGGTCCACGCGAGCGTGGCTGACAGGCTGGTATTCCGCAAGCCCATATACAAGCGCCAGCCCATTCGCCAGATTGTGGACGAGCTGAAAGGTGTGCGCATTGCCGGGTTTTCCAGTTATGTCTGGAACGCCAACATCTCATGCGAGGCCGCCCGGCGGCTCAAGGAAGAAAACCCGGACGTTTTCATTGTGTTTGGCGGACCGCATGTGCCTGACCACGCTGAAGCCTTCCTGCGCGAACATACTTATATTGACCTGGCAATCCATAACGAAGGCGAGCGTTCGTTTACGGCACTTTTAGAAAATTTTGATACCCGCGATTTTAGCGCACTTGAAGGAGCAAGCTATATCGACGGCACTGGTGCGTACCAACGCAGCAAAGACGGCACGCGCATCAAGGATTTGGCGGAAATTCCGTCACCGTTCCTGAACGGCATGTTCGACAGGCTTGTGGAAGAAAACCCTGATGAAAGCTGGATTGGCCTTTGGGAAACCAACCGCGGCTGCCCGTTCCAGTGCGCTTTTTGTGACTGGGGTTCTGCCACCGCTTCAAAACTGAACAAATTTGAAGAAGAGCGCCTGTTTGGTGAAGTCGGCTGGTTTTCCAAAAACAAGATCGATTATATTTTCTGCTGCGATGCTAACTTTGGCATTTTGCCACGCGATATTGAACTCGCCCGCCATGTTGCCGAGATCAAGAAAACCACTGGATACCCGGTAGCGCTTTCTGTGCAAAACACCAAAAACGCCACCGAGCGGGCCTATGAAGCGCAAAAAATACTCTCTGATTCGGGGCTGAACAAAGGCGTGGCGCTTTCGATGCAAAGCCTCGATACAACAACGCTGAAAGCAATCAAGCGCCAGAATATTGCGCTTGATACCTATTTCGAGCTGCAGCGCCGCTTTACCAAAGATAAGGTAGAGACATACTCCGACCTGATTTTGGGCTTGCCAGGCGAAACCTACGAAAGCTTTGTCGCAGGTGTAGACGCGCTTATTGAAAGCGGACAGCACAACCGTATTCAGTTTAATAACCTCTCAATTTTGCCCAATGCGGAAATGGGCAACCCGGCGTACCGTAAGGAACACGGGATTGAAACTGTGCGCAGTGAAATCATCAACATCCACGGCGCAAAAGAAGAACTGGAAGATGATGTGGCCGAGTGGCAGGATTTGGTGATCCGCACCAATTCTACGCCGAAAGCTGAGTGGCGCAAAACTCGCGCTTATTGCTGGATGGCGGGCTTCCTGCATTTTGACAAAATCATGCAATACCCGTTGATTATCGCGCATGAGATCGCGGGCCTGCCCTACAGCGATATATTCGAAGCCTTTATGGCGCAGGCGGATACGCCAGACGATTATCCGCTGATTGCCTCAATCGCGCAGTTCTACCGGGACGAAGCCGCACGTATTCAAAAAGGCGGCGCGGAATATGTATATTCTGAAAACTGGCTCGGTGTTTATTGGCCCGCAGACGAATATAGCTATATTAAGCTGGTTGCAGACGGTAGTTTTGACGCGTTTTACGACCAAGCCGGGCGGCTGTTGCAGTCACTGATCGCAGATAAAAGCGAGCGCAGCAGCGCCATTATCGCGGACGCGGTCCGGGCAAACAAAGCATTGGTGAGCCAGCCAAACCTGCACGATGATATTACGGTAGACCTCGATTACAATATCCTTGAGTTTTGCGACGCCGTGAAAGTTGGCCTTGAAGTGCCGCTAGAAAAAACACCGCACACGCTGGTGGTAGAGCGTTCAAAGCGAGTTTACACGGATTTTAACAAATGGTGCCAGGAAGTGGTGTGGTGGGGCAATAAAAAAGGCGCCTATCTTTACGGCAGGCAAACCAAAAACACTGAACTGGCCGGGCATTATTGATGCAGACACGCTCCCTTTCAGGGCTTTCCAAAAATTGCCCGGTGATTGCCTTCGGGGCATGGGGCATCGGCGGCGCGACGCCAGGCGGCACCAGTTACGGCGACATTTCAGAACAGGACGCGCACGGCTGTATTGATGCGGCTTACATTGCTGGCATGCGGCTGTTCGATACATCCCCCGCTTACGGGTACGGCAATAGTGAACACCGTTTAGGCGAAGCACTGACGAGGCGCAGGGGCGATGTGATTATCGCCACCAAAGGCGGATTATATGATTATGGCGCTGGCGCGGATTTTTCCGCGGGCACACTGGATAGCGAGCTGGACGCCAGCCTCAAACGCCTGAAAACGGAACATGTTGATATTTTCCAGCTTCATAACCCGCCCGCTGATCTGGCACAAAATGATGGCTTGCGCACCTTTCTGGACAATATCACCCGGGATGGTCGTGCAACAACTGTAGGCATATCGGTTAAATCACCGGCGGACGCTTTTTCGCTTTTGGATGCCTACCCATTTACGGCAGTGCAAGTGAACCTGAATATGCTCGATGTGCGGGCGCTGACAAGCGGGCTGCTCGACCGGTGCGCAGAGCAGAATATTTCTGTTTTGGCACGTACACCGCTTTGTTTTGGCTTCCTCAGCCTAGCGGTTGATGAAAACACCGAGTTTGCAGCCAGTGACCACCGCGCCCACTGGTCGCGAGAACAGTTAGCACTGTGGGCATCCGGCGCACGCGACGCACAGGCCATAGTGGCAAGACACGACCCGGCAAACACAAGCCTCGCCGCCCGCGCCCTGCGGTTTGGCCTGCTGCACCCGGCGGTGAAAACTGTACTGACCGGGCCGATGACAGCAGTAGAAGCGCGCGAGAATGCAGCTGCTGGTAGCCTACCGCCTCTTGATGCAAATTGCCTGAAAGACGTGCTGGCGTTAAACGCCGAGACACCCTTTTTTGTTCGCAACTGAATGTGTTAGCCAATAAGAGTTGCTACTAGATATTATATATATCGGCTTTGTATTTGGCTTGATTTTCAGGCTTCAAAAACCAGGATACTGTCGCCTCAAGTCCGGCCTTCAAATCAAACCTCGGGGCATAACCCGTCAATTGCTTAATCAAGCTGTTGTCACAGCAAAGACGATAAACTTCTGATTTTTCTGGGCGCACCCTAGCTTCGTCCGTGACAATTTCAACCCGGGTCTGCATCACATCCTGGATAATATCAAGCATATCCGCGACGGAGAATTCAGCCCCAGAGCCAATATTGACCTCCCGGCCAATTGCCACATCACACTCTGCCAGACCTATAAACCCTACACATGTATCTGTGACATAATTAAAATCACGGGTTGGGGTTATGTCACCCAGCTGAATCTCCGTTTGCCCCGCCGCGATCTGGGAAATAACGGTGGGTATAACAGCACGTGCCGACTGACGCGGACCATAGGTGTTAAAGGGCCGTGCGATTACCAGCGGCAAATCAAAAGCCCGGTGAAAGCTTTCTGCAATGCTATCAGCACCAATTTTTGAAGCGCTATATGGCGACTGCGGTTGTTTGGGGTGCTTCTCGTCGATCGGGACATACTGCGCGGTACCGTAGACCTCACTGGTGGACGCAACAATGATACGGCTGACACCCGCATCTCGTGCAGCCTGACAAATGTTCAGTGTCCCAGAAACATTGGTGTCAACATAGGTTTGCGGTGCAACATAGGAAAACGGTATGGCAATAAGCGCTGCCAGGTGAAACACCACGTCTATGTCTTTTACAAGTGTACGGCAAAAATCCGCGTCGCGCACATCGCCGCAAACCACTTCCAGCCCGCCGTGGCTGCCCACATCCTCCAGCCAACCCCAATTGTTAAAGGAATTATAATAGGCAAGCGCTCGAACCTGACAGCCTCGTGACAGCAATAGCTCTACAAGGTGCGAGCCTATAAAACCATCAGCCCCCGTTACAAGTATGCGTCTGTTTTCAATATTCAAAAGCTTGTCCCGTCTCTACAGTGTATCTTCAGTGAAAGCGCCGCTCGGTGCAAACAGTGCCTTAGTGCGGCCAGTGCCACGATACTGATTTTGCTGGTTTTCAATATCATCTTTTGCCAACAGGCGAAAATCCACTGTTAAACGGGATTTGTCGGTCAGGTTAGGTGGGCCAGCGTGCAAACAGCGGCTGTCAAAAATCAGCACCTCGCCTACACCCATCACCAGAGGCTTGCACATACTGGCGAGGGGTTTTTGCGTATCCTCATTGGTTTGGACATGCTCGGCAAACGATGTAAAATCATATTTGCAGTCGCTCAGAAGCTCCAGACTTTGCCCCAAAGGCCCCATAAGCAGAGAACGAGAACCTTCGCACGAGGTAAGGGGCAGGAACACGTTAATTTCACGCGGGTTATGACCCAGCATAATGTCACTATGGTATGTCGTTTTGCCGGGATAGCCTTTGCTTTCGGGGAAAAACACCCTGAATGTTGGGTGTTTTTGCCAGTGAAGACCTCCCATTCCAAGCGCTGGCGCGATTACGTCCTTCAGGAACTCAACATACAATTCGAGGAAGCTTTTCCGTATACCATAAAGCGCCACAGCAGCAGCATTGTGCTGGGTATTGTCCAGAATTTGCTCTTCTGGGGCCACATACTGATGCAAACTTTCAAAATTTGCAGAGACAGCATCAACATGTGAACGGTTTTGCAGAATACCTTTTTCCAGAAACTCTTCGGCAATAAGGCTGCGAAAATCATAGCGGGCCGGGTCATAGCTAACCCTCAGGTGGCCATCCTCAGCACCTGGAATTTGGCAATCCCGCTCCATATCCGACAAAAATTCCGTCCGAAACTCACGGTCAGTATAACGAATATATTCAGGGCTTTTCATGCAGTGTTCCTGTTGCCATTTTTACAAGACTTATGATGAAATCAAGCTTTATTGCTTTGATCAAAGTCAGCTCCACGCTTTCTCGAATACATGTTCAAACAAATTTTCATAAGATTGAAACGCATTCCACTCTTGAATTGCTGCCCGGTTTTGGTTCATCCAGTTTTTAGAATTGTCGGCAAAATCCAATAGCAGAGATTCAAAACTGGCGACATCCTGGCGCGCGACTACAGGTATGTTAATGTCAAAAATTCCCAGCTCCTTCGCCATTGATGTGCCTTCTATCACTAAAGGAATTGTGCCCGCAGCAAGGGCTTCACACATAGTACCAGAGGGTGTATCGGAAAAATGCGATGCTGGGTCATAAGCGATAATGATACCATCACACAGTTCTACAGCTGATTTGTAAGCTTTATGCTCAAGCGCGCCGCCCAGCAGCGTTACCCGGTTCGGGTGACGCGCTGCCAGCAGACGCAATTTCGCCAAGCTTGCAGTGCAGGCACCTTCTACAGGCTCAGCCCGCACCTGAATCGCAAAGTTAATATCACTGGCCTCTATCATGCGGGTGACAACATCACCAAGCAGGTGAAAAGATTTCATCACACTGGCGTCCGTAAAAAAACCCACAAGTGGGCCATTTTTCCCCGAACGACCAGCCAGCAAGGCAACCATACTCTGATCAAGCGGGAAAGCCTGTGTCTTTCGAGCCATAAGTGGCCGGGGCATCAATTGCACCTGCACCCCCAACTGGGCTTCAATGGTTTTTTTGTGGGTAAAGCTTGTAGTTGTCAGTCTAAGGCAGGATTCAAGACTGCGGAGCCTCTCCGAAATCGGAGAAAGCCATTTGTGCCAGCGCGTATCATAAACGTCTACGCCCACCATTACTCTTGGCCTTTTATCCACTGGCATTTGGTCCAGCCACTTGCTGTAGGCATCCACCTGCATGGGACCAAGCAGATAATAATCCCACAGCACATCCTGACAGCACAGCTGTGTCTCAAAGCAACTCAGGTCCTTGCTGTAGGCTGAAAAGAATGCACTGGTATCAACAGTCGTTGCCTGAAAACGTATCTTCGCAAGCTCTGTAGCTGCTGCAAAAATTGGTACAGCGTTATAAAATGCTGCCTCTGTAGCCGGGATTTCCTGACTGACAGCCATTTTCATTTTCACTCCGTTGCGTTCGGCGGCTGTTGCAACCCCACCGCCGAAGGTCATAGACCCCCCGTTCGCTCCCTTGAAGGATGGATCAAGTAGAAAAAATGTTCCACCAAATGTCATGAAATCCACGCCTTTTCGAACAAATGCTCAAACATATTTGTGTGTGACTGAAATTGACGCCATTTTTTAATGTGATACCTATTTCGTTGCAGCCAGTCTTTGTGACCCTTCTCGAAGTCACCTAGCAGGTGAAGTAAATCTTCGGCTTCCTGTACAGGCATTACCGGGAAATCCATATGAAAAAGGCGCAGTTCTTTAGCCATTGAAGACCCTTCGACAACAATAGGAATAGTGTTTGCTGCCAGCGCTTCGCACACAGTACCAGAGGGTGTGTCACAAAAATGCGACTCCGGATCATACGCCACCATCACGCCATCGCACAGCTCCAACGCTGTTTTATAGGCTGCATACGAGAGGCCTGCAGGGACAAAAATCACCCTGCCTGGAAACTCAGCAGCATATTTCTTCAGCATTTCAAGACTTTGTATGCAGTCCTGCTCCGATGGTTCGCCGCGAAGCTGCACGACAAATCGAAGAGACGATTGTGGAAGCAGTGCCGAGACAACATCCCCTAGCAAATGAAAGGATTTCAACCTAGTGGGATCGGCAAAAAAACCAACCAGGGGCCCTGATATTTCGTCTTTTGCAGTCAGCAATTCTGACATCTGTGGGTCACGCGCCTGCTCAGACGAAACCCTCCCCATTTTCGGTCGAGGCATCCATTCAACCTTGATCCCCAACTGATCCCGTATCTGTTCTGTGTTTGTGTAACTTGTAGAGGTGACACGGAACCATGGCTCCAGGTTTTTCAGTCTGGGAACTATAGGTTGAAGCCAATCATGCCAGAGTTCGTAATATACATCTACACCAACCATAACCCTAGGCCGGTCCTGTGGAGCAAATTTTTCCAACCACCGTGAATAGGCATCAACCTGCATTGGGCCCTGAAGATAATAATCCCATAACAGGTCGTCCCTGCTCAGCATTGGTGCGAGCCTGTTCAGGTCTTCCTCATAGTTCGTATAAAAAGACGCCCGTAGGCCCGACCGATACAAACGGTACCGCACTTTGGACAACTGACGCGTGACAGAAAAAACCGGAAGTGCATTATATAGGGCAGCATCTGCCGCCGCCATGTCATTGCTTACAGCCATCTTCATATCAAAACCCAGCTTTGCAGAAGCTGCAGCAACACCACCGCCAAAATTCATGGCATGGCCCGCGTTGCCCGCAAAAGAGGGGTCAAGCAGGTAAAACGTTCCCTTAAAAGTCACGATTCGCAAATTCCTTCACGCTATTCTCTGGCAAGAACGGCTTTTGAATATTCCAAATAGATAACCCCCTATGCATGTTCACTGCCAGATATGAATTTTAGCACCCCAAAATGCCCTGGAGCCTGCAGTGCTTAGTGTTCATGGTTACTTTTTCAACCTGATTGGTTTTCCCGGCTTCTGTTGGACGTCTGCATTGGTACAGGCAAGGTCAGGATTGGCGTCAAGAAACCTGATAACATCAGGAAGGGATGGCGGAAATGGACCACCAACTGCGGATAAAATTTCCTGTGCCAGGGAAAAATCAGCCGATTCATCAACGGTCAAGCGATAGCGGGGCGCAAGGTGAGCTGGGTCGTCCACATTAAGTGTGAGGCACTTAAATCGCCCCGTCTGTGTGAAATATCCACCCCAGACTTCGGTGTCGATTTCATCTTTCATATGACACGCTGTCTCAGCCGCTGCACGGGTGAAACTGTATGAGTGCGAACCAAAAGGAAGGCCTTTTTGAGTGCCAAAATCATAACCACCAGCAACCATTGCTGCCGCCAGTTTATCCATCCACACTTCATCGACAAAAGGGTTATCTGCTGTACAACTAAGCACCAGGTCATAACCAAATTGTTCTGCCGCCGCTAAATTCCGGGACAGCACATCGTCCGGGTGACCTCTATAACATTGAACACCCTGTCGCAGGGCGAATTCTTCGAGCGCATCATCCTGAGACACGGTGGACGTGCAAATAACCATATTCTGGCCAAACTGCGACCGACGCAAGCGATCCACTAAATACTCCAACATGGGCCTGCCGTTCAAGGGTTTCAACACCTTTCTTGGGAGTCGCTCAGACTTGAGCCGCGCTGTTATTAAAATGCCGATTTTCATGTCATTCCATCATTTTTTCGAAGAAAGAAGCCTATTGCGCACCCCGAAAGGTGTCAAGGGCGGGACATTATTAATAGTCTATATATTACAATAAGTTGCTCGGCATTTTTCCCGCTTCCGAACGACAAAAACCCTTTAAATTGTCGAACTAAATACCCTTGTAACCAGACAATTGAAAAAGCAATTCGAATTGCTTTCAGGCATGGGACTTGCAATAATCTTACGTCGCATATGTTTATCAGGAAAGCCGTTATCGTGAACGAAAAACCAAGCCAGTCCGATTTTGAAACCAGTCCCAACCACATTGTGGGAGAGCTTTCCGATGATTGGAAAACCCGACGCAGCGAAGAATATTTGCGGTACAGGCGTGACTGGGACGGAGTTCCAGAAAACAAGATTTTCCTCGATTTTCCGCTTCACCTGGATATCGAAACAACAACACGCTGCAATTTAAAGTGCCCCATGTGTTCGCGCACATTCCAGGTTGAGGACGGCACTTTCGAAGATTTTGGTTTCATGACGCGCAAGGAATACGCAAAGATAATCGATGAAGGTGTTGAGCATGGCGTGAAAGCCATAAAACTGAATTACCTTGGCGAACCTCTTTTGCACAAAGATGTTGTGTGGCAGGTGGAATATGCAAAAAAACAGGGCGTTCTGGATATTATGATGAACTCGAACGCATCTGCGCTCACCGAAAAAAACAGCCGCGATCTGCTTGAGGCTGGGCTTGACAATATGTTCGTCTCAATTGATGCCATAAACCCCGCCGATTTCGCGGTGCAGCGCGTTGGCACAACACTAGGGCGCGTTATAGACAACACTTACAACTTCATAAAGTTGCGCGACGAAATCAGGCCCTCCTGCCAGGTTCGGCTGTCTATGATTATGTATGATGATCCCAAGTGGCAGAAACAATATGAAGCCTTGAAGGTGATGTGGGAAGGCCTTGCCGACGCCGTGAATGTCAATAAATATGTTGAACGCGCACCGGATGGGCAAGCCGAATTCCCCGAGAACCCGGATTTTCACTGCGCCATGCCTTTCCAGCGGATGATTTTGAAATACAACGGCAATGTAACCATGTGCTGCTTTGATGACCATGATGAAATGATTCTGGGCAACTGGCGAAAGGAAAAGCTGCATGATATCTGGAACAGCGACGCCTACAAAAAAATCCGGCAACAACATGCCGAAAACCGATATTATGAAATCGATTTGTGTCGAAAATGCCCCTTGCCCACCATGGGCGAATAGAGAACTGATCAACCGGAAACTAAGCGAATGAAATTTATTTATGGCCACGGCGGTTTTGCGCGCGAATTTCTTCGCCTAGTGAAACTGGCTTATCCGGATGACGAAATTTTTTCTGTTGATGACGCACCGTTTGGCTCTGCAATCACCTACCGTCGCGCGATAGAACTACGCGAAGACTTGGAAGCATCATTCATCATCGGGTCGTCTGATGCAATGGTCAGAAAAGAGAAAACTGCACAAGTGCTCAAAGATGGATTTTCCATTTTTTCAGTAAAAGCCGGCACAAGTATTGTCGGTGAAAACGTCGCTCTTGGCGAAGGTGCCATATTAAGTGACTATGTGATATTGACCGGCGACGCTCAAATCGGACGATCATTTCATTGTAATATATATAGTTATGTAGCGCACGACTGTACGGTTGGAGACTATGTTACCTTGGCACCGCGTGTTTCGGTAAATGGTCGTGTCACGCTTGAGGATCATGTTTATATTGGCACTGGCGCTACTATTCTACCTGGCAAACGTAAAAAGGACATTGTCATTGGTGAAGGGGCTATCATTGCTGCCCACGCCCTCGTCACAAAAGATGTACCAGCGGGTGCGACTGTTGTTGGCGCGCCTGCGAAACCCTTGGAAAAAGCGTAAATCCTGGCCGCCTTTTGCCGCAGGCCGTTATTCATGGCCGAAATGAATGTGATAATCCTGCCGGGCTTGCTCAAGCGCACTGCGGCTCCCTACATCGAGCCAGTATTCACGAATAGGAAACAGGGAAACCTCCCCGAGCTGCTTGTCAATCCGCGATATAAGGTGCGGCATGTCCAGGGCTTCGCCGTGGTCCAGTAGTCCAAGAACTTCGGGCGAAAACACGTAAATACCGGCATTGACGAAATAGTTCCACACCGGCTTTTCAACCAGCCGCTTAAGCCTGAACTGCTCGTGTTCCACAACACCGAACGGCACTGAAACCTCGTGCTGGGAGACACACATAGTGCCATATCCACCAGATTTATCATGGTGCTTCAAGAGGCTTTCAAAATTGACCTTTGTGAGCACGTCACAGTTCATTGTAATGAAAGGCAGCGACGGAAAAGGTTCCAACAGCGAAAGCGCACCGCCTGTCCCGAGGGGTTTATCTTCATAAAGATAGGATATATCCACGCCCCAATCGCTGCCGTCGCCAAAATGGTCTTTTATCGCTTCCTGCAGATAGTTTACCGACAGATAGAACTTTGAGAAACCTGCTGCGATGAAATTTTCAAGAAGGGTCTCCAGCATCGGCTTGGACCCCACTTCAAGCATTGGTTTGGGCGTTTCTTCTGTGAGCGGCAGCAGTCGCTTTCCCATGCCGCCAGCCATTAAAATAACAGGGTTATCAAGCTTAGGCGGGCCTAGCGCCTCGACCAATATGGCCACATCGACTACGCGGCCTTCTCCGTCCAGCACAGGCAGCAAATCACGTTTATGGTGGTGCAATTGTTGCCTGGCTTCCTGATTGGAAATCCCAACCTTCAGTGTGATCGGCGCTGTGTTCATTGCAGCGCTAACCGGGTCCTTAAGGGATACACCATTTAGAAGCGCGCGGCGAATATCCGGGTCAGCGATAATGCCAAGAAGGTGGTTGCCATTGTCTACTACCAGTGCGGTTTTGCGGCCACCACGGTCAATAACATCAAGCGCCGACAAGATACTATCTTGCGGCGTCACGAACAAATGTTTCACGTCTTTAAAATTGGCTATTCGCATATCATGCATACAGGCAGTCTTTCAAATCGCTGTTTGCTTCACCTGTCCTGACGAACAATGAAGCCAAAGTCTAAGCTTTACAACGCAAAAACCCTGCCAACAGTTCCTCTGGCTGAACAGTTACCAATTGAGTTTCAATGTACAAAAATCCAGAACTCCTTATTCTAGCTATGGTTTTTTGGCACAAAAATTGATAGCTTCAACGAAAGAGTACGGTAGATATCTTTCCATAGTCAAGTGAAGGTCCTATGTCAGATCATCAGAAAAACATCCTTTTTTGGGGCCCTCAGTGTGTTTATGCGTGGCTTCCTGCCTTTGTAGTTTCTACGTTTGAAGAGCTAAACAAACATGGCTGGAAAACTACCTATTTTTTCCCACCCATCAATGAATTTAATCTAGGAGTGCCGTTGAATTGGCAAAGAGACTTTAAAACCAGCGACTATGACCCGGATATCCGCGTCATTGTCGACCCTGCTTGCTCTGTACTGCATGTTATCAATGATGACCGCGCCAGCGAAGCACTAAAGCCGGTTTTTAAGGGCCAAACACCTGACATAATAGTCACTCGCACGCATGGCCACGGCTATTTGAAAAAATTGTTTCCGGACGTGGTTATTCTTACCATGGCAGACGCTATAGGTGCACCCTGGTACGGTAGGGGAACAGCCTGTTTTGCCCTTACTGAAGACGAATTTTTCTACGGCAATTCGTTCCTGTCTCGCCATCGGGAACAGGCGTTATCATTAGATATTCCTGCCGACATCGCCGAAGAAGGCTACCGGCTTATGAATTCACAGGAACAGCTGGATGCCCGGCAACAACAAGAAATTTCCGGCGTTTTTGACACCTTGCGCAATAAATATAGCAAGATTTACACTATGCCCGTATGCGCTGGCATGCGTGAGACAGACTATGTGAATTATGTCTACGATCAGCAATATATGACCCAGTGCGATGTCATCTATCGCTTTCTAGCCCATTCTGACGAAAACAGTGCACTGATTGTAACCTCTCACCCCTTCACTCCTGCTCCCGACGTGCAAGTAAATCTGATGAAGATTTTCGCAGAAACCGATCGCATAATCATTGCAGATGACCTTGAGGTCGACGCAAAAGTTTTCACAACAGCCAATATTATGCCGCACTGCGACGGCATGATGTGCTGGATGAGCAAAGCCTACTGGCATGCGCTGATCTGTGAAAAACCCCTGTTTGACTATGCCAGCCACGATATTGAATTTTGTGACCCCTATAGAGATATTGACGAATGGTTGGCTGCGACAAAGCCCAAAATTTCGGTTGAAGACGTTTTGAAGCTTTTTTACTGGTCAGTAACACGCTACCGTATTCGCACAACTGATACGCTTCAACTCAACAGGATATTGACGAATTTCCTCAATCGTCCATACGGAGAAAATGGTCTCCATCCCGCAGCGAATATGTATGATTGGCTCGACAGCGAAACAGAATACCAAAAGCACTTTATAACGTGTATTGACCAAATCCGAGCCGAAAGAGGCCTGTAAAGCCTTGCGAGCCGCTCTAGGGGAGCCAAAGATGCAACGGACATCCACCTATATCATTGCCGAAATGGCCTGTTCTCATGATGGTAGCGAGGATTTAGCAAAAACCATCATTGATGCGGCAGGAAAAAGTGGTGCGAATGCCATTCAGTTTCAAGTTTGGAAAAAGGAAGAAATAGCAACCCCTGACCACCCTGACCTTGAGGTATTGAAGTCGGTTGAACTGGCTTATGACACATGGCACTCGCTATACAGCTATGTGCGCACCAACTATCCGGGTCTGGATATCATCGCCTGTATTTACGAAGAAGAAAGCCTCAATTTTTGTGCTAATATGGGGGTTGATTCATTTAAAATTCACGCTGCTGACATCACCAACCTACCGCTCTTGGAAAAAGTAGGGAAAAAAGCGAAGCGTACAGACCTGAGTGTCGGGGCCTGCACCCTTGACGAGATTATGACTGCTGCAGAAGCGCTCACATCAAATGATTGCCCTGACATATGGTTGATGTACGGCTTGCAGAATTTCCCAACGCCCATGGAAGATATAGACCTGACTCTGATGAAACATCTGCAGGACATCACCGGGTTTAAAGTCGGCTATCAGGACCACTGCCCACCAGAAGACCTTTGTGCATATTCAGCAAGTGCTGCTGCGCGGGGACTGGGCATTGGGGTCTTGGAAAAACATATTACCCATGACCGCAGCAAAAAGGGGGCAGATCATCAGGCCGCGCTTAACCCGGACGAATTCGCACTATTTGTAAAAATGATGCGTGATCTCGACAAATCCATGGCGGGCGGCACATTAAAGCCCCTTACGGAAGCAGAGAAAAAATATCGAACCTATTCCCGAAAAAGTCTGGTCGCAGTGCGTCCGATTAAAAAGGGCGGCCCCTTGCAGGCGGAAGACTTCAAAGTCCTGCGTGCACCTAAGCAGGGAGCGGACCCACTGGTACAACGGGGTCTCATTGGTAAACTGGCTAAACACGATATAGCGATTGGTGATATTTTGCAGGAAAACGACTTCAACTAGGCATTTTGAGCACAAAGAGAAAGCAACACTGCAACATGATACCCATTTCCATACCCAATTTAACTGGCAACGAAGATAAATACCTGACTGAGTGCATTGAAACAGGCTTTGTATCCTCTGTCGGCGCGTTCGTCCCTCGTTTTGCCGAGCACGTCGCTGATACTAGCGGAGCGTCGTTTTGTGCCCCGCTCTCCTCGGGAACCGCCGGCTTGCATTTGGCCCTGTTAACAGCCGGTGTTGGCCGAGATGACCTTGTGATTATGCCGTCTCTCACTTTTATCGCCACAGCGAACGCAGCTGCATACTGCGGCGCAGACCCTTGGCTTATGGATGTTGACCCGGCAAGCTGGACCCTTGATCCTGAAGAGTTAAAGCAAAACCTATCCTCGGAGACATCTGTCAAGAACGGGCAGCTTTTTCATGCCAAAACCGGCCGCAGGGTCGCTGCCATTATGCCCGTCTACATGCTTGGCACTCCTGCTGATATGGACGCAATAAGTGCTATTGCAAACAGCTACGACCTGCCAGTTATTTGTGACGCCGCCGCCGCACTGGGCGCAAAATACAAAGGCCAAGATATTGGAAAACTTGATGTAACCGCGACCGTATTTTCTTTCAACGGCAACAAAACTTTTACTTGCGGTGGAGGCGGTGCAGTTATCAGCAAAAATCAAGGCTTTATTGAAAGGATCAACCACCTCGCAACGACAGCCCGAACGGGCCAAGGTTATGACCACGACATGGTTGGCTACAATTATAGAATGACAAACATCCAGGCCGCGGTAGGCTGCGCACAGCTGGAGCGCTTTGATGAATTCCTAAATGAAAAGAAACGCGTTGCATTAAAGTATAAAAAGGCTTTCGAACATTTGGAATATGTCTTGCCATTCCCCACCCCTGATTGGGCTGAGAGCGCGCACTGGCTTTCAGGTGCATATTTGTCATTGGCGGAAACCGACATTGAATCGCTCATCCAAATTTTACGACGCGCCAAAATTGATGTTCGACCATTTTGGAAACCTCTGCATTTGCAAGCTCCCTACGCATCGGCCCTACGATGTTCGTTGGATATAACAGAAAGCATTTACTCTCGCATAGTGCCGCTGCCATGCTCTACACATCTGGCAGACACAGACCGACAACAAGTAATATGCTGTGTTAAATCCACATTGAAAAACCTGGAGCGTTAAGCGCCCATCAGGTTCGAGTGGCAACCTCATTCGTCGAAACGGGGCTCATATTCCATTGTAAACTCGCGCACTGCTGTTTCCTGAGCAACCGCCATATAATCATCCAACGCGCGAGCCGCACTTGCCCCTATAAGCCCGAGGTCAATTTCACTGTACCGGGCAAAATACGCCTCCATCACAAGTGAAAGGATACGGCACATTCTTTCCTGTCCTAATCCGTATCTGCACCATGTCCAGGCAGTGTTGGGTGCAAAAGCGGGCCCGTGCCCGGTTTCGCCTAAGCTCCACCAAGGCGCCCCACCCATAAGCACCCAGGTAGGCACACCCATATTCATAGCTATCTGCTGTGTCGCGGTCGCAGGGCCAACCACTAGGTCCATGTGCGCCATAAGTGCCAGGTTTGCCTCGAGATCATTTTTGAGGTCCAAATTCGGGAACGTGTGAAGTCGATTGCCGGTTTGCTCCAGTAGCCAATCTATTTCCGATTGGTCCCATCCATACTGCAAACAGAAAAAATCTACGTTTTCTCTCATCATTATCTGGCGTGCACCGGGCAAACCAATATAAAATTCAGACCGTTCGAATGAAAGGTTGCCACTACGCCAAGATATCCCGATCTTAAGACGCCCTTCGCTACTTCCGGCCATCGACCGAAATTTTTCAACAAGATCAGGATCCGCTTTCAAAAAGCCGGCCTCAAACACCGGCATTGATGCAATATCCGGCCACCAGATTTTTGGCAAAGACCCGGCCCAAACGCCATAGTCAATTTTCGACATTTCCTGCCGAAGGTCCGGAAAGCTTCGATAGCGCCTTCCTTCCAGGCGCTGATCTTCAAATCCAACTACTATTGCTCTTGGAAAGCTACGCTTTAAGATAGACACAAGTCTGGGGTCACACCCGATGTAAAGCTTGCCTGCCTCTTCATACAGGCGCTGAAAATTTAGCCCGAAAAATATCTCATCGCCCAGCCCCTGTTCAGGCATTACCAAAATAGACTTGCTTGCCAGAGGTTCTCCTGACCACTGAGGAAGGTCAAAGGTAAAGGTAACAGAGCTGGTAAAACCGCTATCGGTCTCTTTCCTGTGTTCATAGTGTTGCCACCCTTCTGGCAGGTTACCGTGCAACAACAAATATGTCGCCAGCCCGACATGGGCGTTATGGTTGTCCGGGTTCGCTGTGATCGCCTGTCGGTACAGTGCAGTGGGGTCATCGCCGTCAAATTTAAGGTTCGCCAGATTGAGCTGAATAGCATCGTTTTCCGGATCAAGGCGCAATGCTTCTTCATAAAAGGTATGAGCCAACTCACCCTGTCGCTGATTGACCATCAGCGTTCCCATTATATTCCACAAAGACGCTGTTTCAGGAAAAATCTCGAGTGCGCCTTTTACCAGCTCTACCGCTTCATCAAGTTTCTCTTGCAAGCGGTAGCTTTCCGCCAAATTCACATAATAGGAAGGCTCAGAAGGGCTTAGGTCAATTGCAGCCGAAAACACCTTGGCTGCAATCTCCGGCATATCCATTTTTTGGGCTAATTTGCCAACAATCATCAACACCGTTTCATTGGCTGGATTATGTTTAAGAGCATGCTGCAAAACTTCAATCGCATGATCACGGTGCCCTAGCTCGGTCATGCCGTCAGCAACAATCGCCACCACATCCATATCAAGTGGCGCAATCTGGATTGCCGCCTGATAACCCTTGAGAGCTGCAGGAAGAGCCCGTGCAAGATGCAGGTCTTTGGCGCGAACGGCTTCTCTCAGGGCTTTGCGTTTGCGTTGTTCTGAAACTTGTGAATTTATATTTACTGACATATCTGTAAATGCAGGGCCGCCCTGCTCAGCCGCCCTTTCTCCTTGGTGCACAAGCCTAATCAATTTCAGGAAAGCTGGGAATCTTTTATTTCGTAATCTTGGCGCTGTTTTTGCTTTGTGCTTTATCCGTTGAGTTTTTTGGTTAATCTAAAACGCAAGGCAGCAAAAATGTTGCCTGCTTAAGCACTTGAGCCGTAACGGTAGTAAACAAGCCGGCACGTGCAAGTGCCTGCAAGGAAACATTATGATCATCAGTCGTGCGCCTTATCGCGTCTCTTTTTTTGGCGGCGGCACCGATTATCCTGAATGGTTTCAGGAAAATGGCGGTGCTTTTTTGTCTACGGCGATTGATCACCATATCACCATCACACTCAGGCAAAAACCAAAGCTCGATCAATTTCGCTATCGGGTAGTTTGGCGCGAGTTGGAGGATGTAGAATCGATTTTAGCGATCAAGCATCCATTTGTACGTGCAGCGCTTGAAGCACGTGACATAAAAAGCGGGCTAGATGTTGTGTATTTTGGGGATCTGCCCCACGGCGCCGGCCTTGGTTCCAGTTCCACCTTCGGTGTTGCATTTCTTGCGGCGTTGAACGCAATGGAAGGCATTGAGAGCAGCAGCTATGACCTCGCAAATGCCGTATTTGATATCGAACATAATACTCTTAAAGAAACAGTTGGCATACAAGACCAGTTCGCCGCAGCCTTTGGTGGATTTAATTTCGGCAGAATAGCACCAAACGGCTCGGTAAACCTTGAGCGTATCGGACTGTCCGGAGAGCGTCTCAAAAACCTTTCGGATCGGTTGATTTTTGTGTTCACTGGCGTATCTCGCCACGCGTCTTCAGTGGCCGCTACAAAGGTACAAAATTTCCACCGGAAAAAAGTGGCGCTCACACGCATGGGTGAAATGGCATTTGAAGCGCGGGATATTTTGGTCAACCACGAGCCGCTTGATAATTTCGGCGAACTTTTGCATGAAAGTTGGTGCTTGAAGCGCAACCTTTCAGATGCGGTTTCCCCCGCGCCCATCAACGATTTATATGACGAAGCCATGAAAGCAGGAGCGCTTGGCGGCAAATTACTTGGCGCTGGGGGTAGCGGCTTCATGGTTATTTTCACGCCCGAAGGCCAAAAAGCCCATATTGAAGAAAAATTGAGCGGATACGTTCAAGTCCCTGTCAAACTGGACGCGCCGGGACCACAAATTTTATTGAATATGCCCTCCAAATATGGTCATCAATATAGTCAGATTTGGCAAAAAACTACCCATAATGGAGTGGGTCCTGGCAATGGCGGTTAACAAGATCAAATTGGCAAATAAAAAAATTCTCGTTTGCGGCGCGACTGGTTTCATTGGTCGCAACATGTTGCTCAAACTTGCTGACACTTATACTCAAGTGACTGCCGTTTGGCATGAAAAAAGGCCTTTTGACACACCTGAAAATGTTACATGGGTAAATGCCGATCTGCGCGACCCGGTTGCTGCAAATAGGATGGTACAAGGGCACGATACACTTGTGCAAGCAGCGGCGACCACGTCGGGATCAAGGGACATTGTTTCTGCGCCCTATATGCATGTTACTGACAATGCGGTGATGAATTCATACCTACTCAGGGCAAGTTACGAGCATTCGCTAGCACATTTCGTATTTTTCAGTTGCTCGGTTATGTATGCCTCCAGCGAAACGCCAGTAAAAGAAACTGACTTTACTGGTGACATGGAACCAAAATATTTTGGCGCAGGCTGGACCAAGGTCTATCTGGAACGTATGTGCGAGTTTTATGCAGGCCTTGGGCGCACCAAACACACAGTCGTGCGGCATTCAAATATATATGGCCCCCATGATAAATTTGATCTGGAACGCAGTCATGTGTGCGGCGCTACTATCAGCAAAGCTTTAACCGCAGACAAAAAATTAACCGTTTGGGGCGACGGAAGCGAAAAGCGAGACCTTCTTTATATCGACGATCTGGTCCATTTTGTTGAGCTCGCATTCGCAAACCAGGAAATAGACTATGGCCTGTATAATTGTGGCGCTGGCACAATTATAAGCATTGCGGATTTAACAGCAAAAATCATCGCTGCGACAGAAAAACCGCTGGAGGTCATTTATGATCGCACCCAGCCAACCATTCCCTTTTCACTTGCGCTTGATTGTAGCAAAGCCCTTAAAGAACTGGGCTGGCGACCAAGAGTATCACTTGACGAAGGTTTTGGGAAAACCATCCACTGGTGGCAGCAGAATATTGACCCCAAGACCTTAAGCTTGAGGACAAAGGCATAGATATGTCAGATGCTCCGCAGCCCTTGATCACATTTGTCCGGTATGCCCGCAATGACGGTTATGCGCCAAACTATGAAAGGCGCCTCAACCTGTCCGTCGCGGTTTTAATACAACAGGCAGAGAAATATAAAATCCCTGTCGAGATACTGGTGGTGGAGTGGAATCCACCCACGGATCGGCCTTCGCTAGCATCTGTTCTGATTGGTGCGGGGGCCAGTCACTATGCAACAGTTAGGGTTGTTACAGTTCCACCCCAATACCATCAGGGCTTCAAAGGGGCAGATGCAAAAGGCCTGCACCCCGCCCGGGCTTTAAACGTCGGCTATCGACGCGCACGCGGTATATTTGCCACACCTTTTGCTTCAGATAGCTTGCTGAGCGAAGCCGTTTTCCAATATGTAGCAGCAGAAGGCCTTGATGGGAAAAATATATACCGCCTTGACCGGTTTGATCTATCCCCTGATTTTCTGGATAAGGCAGACCAGATTGTCAAAAGTTGCAATAACAAAGCATTGAAGGAACTCTGTGAATCCCAGACCATAAACCGGCACGGGGCCCAAGATGAAACTCTATGCGACCCACTGGGACTGCCCAGGCTGCATACAAATGCAGCAGGCGATTTTCTGTTGATGAGCAGGGAAAGGTGGCGCGCCCTTCGCGGACAACCAGAAGATACTGATATAACATGCCTGGATACCGACTGTATAACACTGCACGGGGCAGCAACACACGGCGGAGACGAGGTGCGCTTACCAAATGATTGCCGTGTTTATAAAATCAGTCACGGCAAGGTCAACCATAAGAATGTAACACCTGTGTGGAACATATGGGCCCGGGGCCTGAGCGCTCTTTTCCGGCTGATGACGTCTTGTCCAGCGCAGCGCGCTTACCTGCGCGGCCTATTTGATATCCCCCGGAGAAGACTGGTACACCTGCCGGGAACATTCCCGTCTTTTGAGCGAAATTTCTACCTTAAGGCCCGCCATTGGCATAAAAAGGGCAAACCCGTACATTTGAACTCCCGGAATTGGGGGCTGGGGGGTGTAGACCTTCAGGAACACCAACTTTAATGCCTATAGCGGCCAACCCGCTCCAGCAAAAACAGGATACTTCTATGACCGACATAATGCAGGAATTGGACAAATGGGTGTCTCTCAGGGGGTCAGGAAATTACATCCCTCCTGAATACACCAGCGAAGGTGTGGGATTTGGTGTTCACGAGGCCTTTGGCATCCAACAAGAACGTCGGGAAATAAAAGAATTTGTCTCTTTTCTGTCGGGCCTTGAAAACCGGGGGTCATGCCTTGAAATTGGCCTTGGGTATTTTGGTAGCACCCATTTCATTTGGCGGCATTTGTTTGACCGGGTGTTGACCGTTGAATATCAGCGCGACCGGGTTTTCGAGTTTAGGAAAAACATGACCGACTTTTACGGCAAACATGTGCTCAGTGACGGAAAATCTTCCTTCTTTTTCGGCTATTCCTATGAACCACATGTGGTCGCCAAGGTAAAACAAGACATTGAGGAAAACACCGAAGCCTCCAAACTGGACATGCTTTTTATCGACGGCGACCACGAGTATATATCCGTGCTGCAGGATTGGTTGACCTATAAGAATTTTGTAAAGCCCGGTGGGCTTATTGCCTTTCACGACAGTATTTCAACTGTGCAAGGGGCAGGGGTGAAACATTTCCTTGACGAACTGAAAAGCGGTTCACTTGACGGAAAAACATACAACATTAAGGAAATCGTATCATCCAAGGAATGTGGTATCGCCTATTATTTCAATGACTGACAGACGCGTATCAAAGAACAGCGACAAAGACCGAGTTTAGAATGACTGTAAAACGCTTTGCAATCCAACATCCTTATTCGGTTAAAGCCGAAAACCAAAGTGCCGCACGCATTGTTGCAGCGGCTGAACGGATGGGTATTGAAGCCCAGGAAATACGCGACAGCCATGACATCATGGCTTTCAACCCTGATTTTGTACTGTCCATTTCCCATCAGGATCCCAAGCTAACGCCCTTTCCGACATACGGCGTAATGACTGCACCCAGTGATTGGTACGAAGTGCCCCGTTTCATTCGCAACATACTATCTTATGACGCTTATTTGACCGTTGCACCTAGCATGAAAGAATGGCTGGAGGATTTAACCTTTGGTGCGCGCAAAATCAATGCGCCGGTTGGGTTTTTCTTCAATACCGTTTTGCCCTATACAGGCGAAATACCCATCAATGATTTTTCAGACCCGGCCTTGGTATATATTGGCTCCAACTGGGATGGTGGACGTCACAGCAAGCTTTTTGAGCTGTTGACACAAAATAAGTTTCTGAAACTTCATGGCCCTGAAAAAGCTTGGGAAGCATACCCTGAGCGCTATGCAGGCCCTTTGGCATTTGATGATGTCAGTGTTTTGGAAGCATACAGAACAGCCGGGATTGGCCTGTGCATCGAGCATACAGCCTTCATAAAGGAGAGCATGCCGTCTAACCGTATATTTGAAACACTGGCGGCTGGCGCACTGGCCATTTGTGCACGCACTGAATTCAACCAACACTGGTTTGGCGACAGTGTTTTGTATCTGGATATGGACTTGCCTGCAGGTGCACTGGCGCAGCAAATTGCAGATCATATGAACTGGATCAGAAAAAATCCCGAAAAAGCAGCGGATATGACACATCGCGCGCATCAGGTTTACTGCGAAAATTTTGCGCTCAATACGCTCTTGGAAAATCTCTTTTCGTTTCACGAGCAAGTTTCTGCCACAAAGGGCTATAGCCTGCCGGGGACACCAGTAGAAGAACCGCACAAGGTTGGCGTTATCATCCGGGCTGGTTCGCGCGGGCCAGAGTTTCTCCACCGGTCAATCGGAAGTGTGGCGCGCCAAACCTACAGGAAAGTGAAAGTTTTTTTGATCCTGTGGAAAGACCCCCCTGGCCTAGACGATGTGCTTGCTGCCTACCCTGAACTTGAGCTGGAGAAACTAGAAGTTCCCGGCGGCAACCGGTCAGCGTGCCAGTGGGCGGGGCTTCGGGCGGCAAAAGAGGACGGCTGCGATTTGATCGGCGTTCTGGACGATGACGATGAATATCACCCCAATATGGTCTATGCACTGTTGGATGGATACCGGTATCACCAGCGGCTGTCTTTTCAGATGCCTATAACCATGGTGGCTGGCGGCAGTTTGGTCGCCCATGCAACACCGCTAATGAATTATACAAAATTCGAAACGGAAAACGCGCTCCCCAGACCAGAGACCCGTTATATCCAGCATTTTCATTTTGGCAACGCGGGACAGGTGAATGACCGGTCATACGGTTACAGCCCATGCAGTCTCTTTTTTGTGGCCTCCTTTCTCGATGAAGAAATCTTACAAAACCCGAACATGAACATCGTGGAGGACTGGATGATCTGGCTGCAGATGGCTGAACGCGGGCGAACAGTATTTATCCCGGAAGTTGTTTCAACGGTTTATGAGCATGATGTTGACAGGTCTGGTTATAAGGGAAAAACAGAGGCGACTTTCCGAAATCATGCCAAGATCGCCCGCCGTATGTTCAGCAGGCGGTTCAGCCAAGTTGAACACTATGAAGCGCCAGGCTGGCTAAAGCACCAGTATAGTGACCGGCTGATGGCCACCTGGATTTCAAATCCGCCTCTAAGCGAGCGCCCGGAAGCGGAAATTAAAACGCCGGTAAGCGACGCTATTCTGTCTGATGGCGCAGAAATAAGCCTGCCTGCTGGATACTGCGAGTTTCAGCTCTTCCTGAAAAGCAACGCTACAGAACTACAGCAGGGCGCGGTTCTGAATGTTCAGACAAAATGCCGGTCCATTTCCCTCAAAATCGACCATTTTGATCATGACATCAGTGGCTATGCTATTGGGAAAATCAAATTTTTCATAACCGACAATGAGGCCGGCACCCCGGTTCGCCTGAACCTTGAATTTGAAGACGCACCTTTGCAGCATAGCTATCTGGATAGCCAGGTTCGCCAAATGGCTGAAAGCCATAATCTGGCCTATGTGAAATTTGGCCATTTGTTAAGCTATGATAAAATCTGGCTGTACGGTGCCAGTAAGCTTGGCGACATGGCGCTTAACATACTTTCAACCGAAGGCCTTACACCTGCGGGCGTCGCTGATACTTATCAGACGGGCACCTGGAAGGGATTGGAAATCCTGTCGCCCGATGCGCTAAAGTCAACGCTTGGCAACAATGATGTCATTGTTATTTCCAGCGAATTCTGGTGGGAAATTTCAAACGACCTTATCGAGCGCGGCATTAACAACCATATGTTTGTGATAAAAGAACAGTCTGCACTGGCAACCATTTTCGATGCATAAAACAAGCTGGACAAAGAGGCACTGACCCATGCGCTCCTTGATTGAAAATAATGAAAAAAACCTGATCATCGCCGAAGCGGGTGTCAACCATAATGGCGACAAAGCAAAAGCTTTGGCGCTGGTTGATGTTGCCGCTGAAGCCGGTGCGGATGCAGTCAAGTTTCAAACTTTTCACACCGCCAGCGTTGTCAGCCCAACCGCCCCGAAGGCACAGTATCAGATTGAAAATACATCGGATGGGGAAACCCAGACCGAGATGTTGAAAAAGCTGGAGCTACCGTTTGAATGGCACCTTGAGCTACAGCGCTACTGTGACAAACGGGGAATAATTTTTGCGTCCACCCCCTTCCATAAAGAAGCCGTGGATTTGCTGGTTTCACTCAATGTTCCATTCCTGAAGGTTTCATCAACCGACCTGAATAATACGCCTTTTCTGACCTATCTGGCGCGCCAAAAAATACCGCTCCTCATATCCACCGGCATGTCTGAACTGGCTGAAGTAACGGATGCCATCAAAACGGTTGAGACTGCTGGATGCCCAGAATGGGGATTGTTGCACTGCCTCAGCCAATATCCAGCACCCCACGGTGAAGCCAACCTGCGGGCTATCACTACTATGGCAGCCGCCTTTAACTGCCCCGTTGGATATTCAGATCATACACTCGGCAGCGAGACAGCGCTCGCTGCGCTCGGGCTCGGTGCAACAATATTTGAAAAGCACTTCACGCTTGATAAAACCATGGAAGGACCAGACCATATCGCCTCTGCTAATCCGGAAGAACTTGCAAGCTATATCAGTGCGATCCGCCTGGTGGAAAGCGCAATGGGCGACGGCATCAAGACCTGCCAGCCAAGCGAAATAGCCACCCGCGATATGGCCAGAAAAAGTGTCACAATAGTGAAACCCCTTCCCGCAGGACATACGCTAAAGGAAAGTGACCTCACCCTGTTGCGCCCGGCAGACGGGATTGAACCCAAACATTTATCCGATGTCATTGGCAAAAAACTGAAAGCCGACCTGGAAGCAGACCAGTCGCTAAAGTGGGATCACCTGGTATGATTTGCGTTCAGGTCATTACAACCACCCGGGCCGATTACGGCATCCTGCGTCCGCTATTGCTCGCACTGGAACAGGATGCATATTTTTCCCTGAAACTGCTGGTCAGCGGCAGCCACCTGGAAGACAGGCACGGAAACACCGTTTCCGAGATTGAAGCAGACGGTTTTGAAATTAGTGCACAAATTCCCTTGGGGGATGACGGCGATGATGCCGCAGCTGTAGCCAGTCGCATGGCGCGCTGCATTCAGGGGTTCGCAGACAGCTACACTTCTGACCGGCCTGACCTTCTTGTTGCGCTTGGTGACCGGTATGAAATATTTGCCGCTGTTGCGGCCTCAGTACCCTTCAATATTCCTGTCGCACACCTTCACGGCGGCGAGCTGACATACGGCGCACAGGACGACAGCTTCCGCCATGCTATCACCAAAATGGCGCACCTTCATTTTTCCGCGGCAGAAACCTATGCCAACCGTATCCGGCAAATGGGTGAACCAGGTGACTGCGTGTTCAATGTTGGTGCACTCGCCCTTGACGGTATAAAAGCCACAAAACGACTAACCAAAGAGCAATTGTGTGAACGCTTTTCCATAAACTGGGAGCAAGCTCCTCTGCTTGTCACCCTCCACCCGGAAACTCGGGCTGAAATGGCTCCCACAGTGTTTGCCGAAACCGTTTTTTCTGCACTTGACAATGTTGACCGTACAATCATCATCACACACCCCAATGCGGACAGTGGCGGAGAAGCGATTTTACATGCCGCACAAACTTTCAGGGACAATCACCCCAACACCTATTTGGTGCCGAGCTTTGGTGCACAGGGCTACTATAGCATGCTGGATCACGCCGCAGCGATGATAGGCAATTCCTCCAGCGGCATTTCAGAAGCGCTGTTTTTTGATCTGCCCGTTATCAACATCGGCGACCGACAGAAAGGTCGCGTCAGAAGCCAAAACATCATTGATGTCAGCGTAACAAAAGTTGAAATCACTGCCGGAATTCAAAAGGCGCTTTCTGTAGACTTCAAAGGTCAAATTCATGATGCGCCCAACCCCTACGGCGATGGCAGCGCGTCCAAAACAATCACAGGCATTTTTCGAAGAATTGATGATCTTCCGGGATTAATTGTGAAACAATTTCAAGACAGATAACTGGCGCAGTGCCAGCTAAATGACAGTTTAGTGCGAAAAGGATTTCAGAGTATGGAGCGACGGCTCGACTTTTATACGTCAAATGGTATTCACCTATACTGTGATGACGCTTCCTATATGGACGCTTCCATGCAGCGTGCCGCCAACACAAGCAATAGCATCACAAGCCTTGTCTCTGTAACACCGCGCTCCAGCACGTGGGCAAATCACTATTTTTGGGCCGTCCTCGAAGCATTATATGATGGTGGCGATACAATAAAGCCCTACCAAAATTTCTATTTCTTTGGCCACGACAAAACGTTGGCGGTGGGTGTCGGTCATTGCCATGCGCCCAAAGCTAACGAACTAATGCCTGCTAACTTGCGCGAACGCGAATATCCAACAATCAGTGGGTATAATTATTTTCTGAATATTCTGAAACTTGTGGCCAGCGAAGAAGCCCTACTTCAGGAACCTTGTTTCAGGCCGGTGTTGGTCTACCGAAACCCCCGAGATCAAATTACGTCTTATTCGCGCGGGCTATGGAGTGTCGACTATTCCTGGGTGAAAGAAATAGCCGTAATTATAGAAGAAGAAGGCGGCGTGCCCCAGCCCGTACGTAACGTAAGTGAATTTATCCGCAAAGGCGGTGCACAGGCAATTTGCTACTATATTCGAAGCTTCGTCGACCTTAAGGCAGCCATAGGCGAGCGCGTTTTTATGCTGCCCTATGAGAAGTTTATTCAGGACCGTGCCGGCGCCTGCATAGATATGGTGAAGCATATTTTCAAAGGATCCAACATCTACATTCCAGACGAAATGATCACGACAGCAGCAACTGCGACGAGCCGAGAAAACCTCGGAAATTTTGAGAAAACCCGCAACCTTGGGCTTTCACACTGGCATGATAGAAACGCACCTGGCGCTGTGCGCGACGGCAAAGCTGCGCTGCATATCGTAAGTGGAACCTCCGGCCAGTGGCAAAGTGTTCTCTCAGATAAAGATATTGATTTCATCAATAGCCAAATGCAGCTGTTTGAACTTGATGAGAAGCTATTTACATACGACTGATACATTTGGACCTGAGCATCGGTGAACCGTTACTTTTTTGGCACGCCACGCAGCCGCCGCATGGTTCACTGAGTATTGCGGTCCCACACACCGTGCCTTGCAAATCAGTTGCAGTGCAAGTGCTCGTTTCTTATAGTTTCCAAAATGAAAAATTAACGCTCACTTCGGAAAAAGATTACATGTCCATACACCCCCAGATTGCCAAAGCTAAAGACCCAGCCTTTAAGAAAAAGCTGATTGATTTTTTCGAATCCGGTCAGGCGATTACCCCAGGCAAGCAGAAGTCCGAAAACTGGGAGATTGTTCACAAGAATTTTCGCACACAAGTTCTGGATAGTCCTACAAGCTTTCTCCAGGACATTAACAACAACCTTATGACTAGGAACGATTTCAGCCTGATTGCAGAATCCAAGGGCGAAGCCCGTAGAAATATTATCAATTTTTATAGCACGTGCCTACGCGAACGGGCTATTGATCCCATTACGCTTTTGGATCGATGTCAAGAAAGCCCGTTGCTTTCAGACGAAGTATGCCTCGAGCTGGAAGGTCACCGCATTACCACCGACCTTATGCGCAGGTTGACACACCTAAGCTATATTGAAGCAAAGCTTACCGTACCAGATAATGGGGTCATTCTGGAAATTGGAGCAGGGCACGGTGCCATGGCTCGTTTGTTAAAAACAGTCTATCAAAGCAGCACCTATGTTATCATCGACCTACCTGAAACGCTTTATTATTCGGCTGGTTTTCTTTCTAGCTCATTCCCCGAGGCTAACATTTTTCTTGGCGACGCAGACAATACGAAAGACCTGAGCGCCGAAAAATTGGCTGGGTATGATTTTGTATTTTTACCAATCTCTCTTGAAGCTTGCCTTGAAGGCTTTACCATTGACCTATTAATTAACACCCACTCTCTCGGGGAAGTTCCGCCAGAAATATCACGCTATTGGTTCAATTTTTTCCAAAACAAAATCAACACACGTCAGTTCTTCACTGTGAATAGATTTCTAAATCGTCGCAAATGGGGGTCTACTTATATCGGCAACGTCTGCTCCACCGGGTATGACAGAGACTGGCATATCCTGGACTGGAATGTAGATCCAAAGTTTATGTGCAGCGCGCACGAGGTATGGGAATCAAGATACCTCATGGCGTCCGGTGTTCGCCGAGAAGTTCCCCTGACAGACCGCGAAGCATCTGCATTGTCGAACGACCGCTGTACCGACTGTAAAACCGAACCCTGGTACGGTCAGTTGCAGGACTTTCAATCAACTGGTGGCATGGCGTTGATAGATCACAATTACGCCTTTTACGAACGGAACCATGATATGAGCCGAACCAGCTCCCTGTTTCGTTGTTGGGACGCTGCACGACTGTATAAATCCGAGGAATCTCTAACCTTGATGTTACATATGCTTCGTTTTCTCGCGGGCGGCGGGCGCGCGTTCAATGAAGCTCATGTTTATGCGGCTGACCTTGAATCTCTCTACCCGCGTCCTTTTCAAAAGGGAAACTTCGCCAAATATGACTAGAAGTGTCGGAAAAGCCACTGTCTTTACGAAATAGCTATCAGCCTCTAGCGCACCAAAAAACCATTTTCGCTTCTGCCCACCTCAGCGCGCCAGTAATCCAGCAAATCCCGCATGGTTTGTTTGTAGGGTATCTCAGGTTTCCAGCCGGTGTGGGCCGTAAATTTACTGGTATCGGGCACCTGCAGGTCGGCGTCGATGGGCCTGAGGCGGTCTTTATCCAGCTCAACCTTCAGTGTGTCTTTCATCGGCGATAGCGCGATCAAGTCATCAAGCAATTCTTCGATGGAACAGCTGTAAGTGCCGCCGATATTATAATATTCACCCGCCACCGGGTTCACTGTCACCAGCATATGATATGCGCGCACGGCGTCGCGCACGTCGGCGATTGTGCGCAGGGACTTGAGGTTCCCCACCTTTATCACTGGTTCAATCAGCCCGGCTTCCGCCATGGCGATTTGCTTGGCAAAGGTGCTTTCCGCAAACACATCACCGCGCCGTGGCCCCGTGTGGGTAAACATGCGCGTGGTCATCACACACATGTCGTAGGCTTCGGCGTAAAAACGACCCACAAGGTCGGTACCAACTTTTGAAATGGCATAAGGGCTGGCGGGGTGAAAACTGCATTCCTCGTCAATGGGCAGTTTTTCCTTTGGCACACGGCCAAAAACTTCGGACGACGCGCATATATGAATGATGGCTTCCGGCGCAAACTGCTTCAGTGCCTCCAGCACCCGCGAGGTGCCCTGCACGTTTGTCTCGTATGTATCGAGCGGTGCATCAAAACTGGTTTTGGGGTAGCTTTGCGCAGCCAGATGGAACACATAATCAGGCTTCACCTCGCGCACCACAGCGTCTATCGACTGGCTATCGCGCAGGTCGCCGTAATGGCAGAACATGCGGTCGCCTTTGTTGATCCGGTCAAGATGCTGGCTGATGTTACCCAAAGGGCTTCGCCAGCGCATCAGGCCGTGAATATCCCAGTCCGTATGCTCGATCAAATAGTCCGCAAGATGCGAACCAACCATGCCTGTGATGCCGGTTATCAGTGCGCGCATGTTATCTCTCCCCCGCCATAAATGCGGCAAGCGTTTTCGCCACATAGTCAAGCGCCTCACCAGGCAGGCTTTGGTGGCACGGCAGGGCAAAGCCCCGGTCCATCACCGCGTCAGCGCCAGTGAGCGTGCCGCCCGTGCGGTAATCATACAGATTAGTACCCGGATGGCGCACCAGATTACCGGCGATGATCGGCCGGGTTTCAATACCGTTTGCGTTTAGAAACGCGCATATTTCGTCCCGGCTAAAGGGTGCGTCCTCAGAAACCAGAACAGGAAAACCAAACCAGCTATGCTCGCCGCCCTCGGTAACGCGCTGCGGTGTCAGCATATCAGCGTAAGGTTCAAAAGCTTGCTTGAGGCGGCCGGCGTTCGCGCGCCGCGCCTTCACAAATCCGGCCAGTCGTTCAACCTGCACCAACCCCATCGCAGCCTGCGGCTCGGTAAGGCGCAGGTTATAGCCTTCACCAACAAAGGTGAAACGCTCGTCATAGTCCGGGCCCTGGCCCTGCCATTTCTCGGTATTTTTCACGCCCCGTGTCCAGCCGTGGGCACGTACAATGCGCATCACATCGGCGAGGTCTTCGTCTGCTGTCAGGCAGATGCCGCCTTCAAGCGTGGTGATATGGTGCGAGAAATAAAAACTGAAGCTTGAGACAAGCCCGAACGAGCCGACCGAGCGGCCCTTGTATGTAGCGCCCATGCTTTCGCAGCAGTCTTCAATGTGGATAAGCCCCTTGCGTTTGCAGATATCACCGATCCCGTCCATGTCGCACGGGTTGCCGTACACCGGCACGCTCATCACCGCACGGGTTTTTGGGCCAATTGCGGCCTCGATGGCTTCCGGGCGTATGTTCATGGTCAAGGGGTCGCTATCCACAAACACAGGCTTCAGACCGCGCTGGATAACAGGCCACAGGGATGTTGACCATGTGAGCGCAGGCAGTATCACTTCGTCGCCCGACATTAACCGGTTCTCGTAAATAGGTGTGGTCAGCGCCGCCAGCATCAGCAAGTTCGCGGACGAGCCTGAATTGTTGCTAACGCCAATGTCGTAGCCCAACATTTCGCAGAAACGGTCTTCAAACGCTTCAACCTTTGGCCCCATGGTCACGTGGGTCGTCAGCATCTGCGTGGTGAAGGCCATAATCTCGTCGGGGCCGAACGTTGGATGGTGCAGCCGCACCTTGGGGTTGGCGGTATCAAAAACAGGCTCTTCGTTGGCTTGCCACCAGGCCACCATCGCGCTTTTGATATCGTCCATATGTGTGTCTGCCGTCATTAAAAAGGCCCTTTGAATTCTTCAAGCTCAGTTTGCTCTACCTGGGTGGGCACGTCACTGATTTTCGCGCCCACAAGCCCAGCCGCCTTTTGCGCCACCGACACTGGCCCCGGATAATAAGCGTCTTCCAGGCAGCGTGTGGTAGGGCACGGGGTCGGTGCATACCCCATGCGCGCGGCTTTAACCGCTAGTTCCGAATGGTCTTCCACCAGCCGTGCCAGCAGTTCCGAGCCAGCACCACACAGCGTCCACGTATTGTCCACCACTACCAAGTGCCCGGTTTTCGCGGCGGATTTCAACACGGTTTCAGTGTCGAGCGGTGCAAGCGACAAAAGGTCAATCACCTCAGCGTCGATGCCCATTTTTTCGAGAAGCCCGGCAGCGCGCAGGCAGTCGGTCACCGTATAGCTAACGCCCACAAGCGTGATGTCTTTGCCTTCACGAAGTATGCGCGCTTTACCGAGCTCAATCTCATAAGGGCTCTCAGGCACCACGCCTTTGTTGGCATAGAGTAAGCGGTGCTCGATAAATATCGTCGGGTTATTATCGCGGATTGCGGCGATAAGCCCACCTTTGGCATCGTGCGGCGTCGTGGGTGCCAGCACCCGGAACCCCGGCACATGCATGAAAAACGGATAAGGCGCCTGGCTATGCTGCGGGCCTTGCCCCCAACTTCTACCAATAGACGCGCGCACCACCATCGGCACGGAAACCTGCCCTTCTGACATATAGTGGTATTTCGCCGCCATATTGACGAGCTGGTTCATGCACACCATCAGGAAATCCATGCGCTGATGCACGTTTACGGGCCGCATGCCCGCAAGCGCCGCACCTATGGCGATGCCGGTGACGGCTTCCTCTGCGATTGGCACATCAAAATTGCGGTCCGGCCCGTAATCTTTATGCAGGCCAAGCGTGCTGCCGTATTGGCCCTTAAGGTCATCAACGCCCTGCCCGAGCACAAAAACGCTGTCGTCGCGCGCCATTTCTTGATGCAGCGCTTCATGCAGCGCATCACCGTATGAGAGTATGCGTTCATCAGGCATAGTCGTGCCTCCCGAGCGCTGCGACATCCGGGAATTCCCCGTCTTCCGCGAACGCAAGTGCTGCCGCAAGCTCATCCGCCACCTGTGCATCAATTTGCGCCACCGTAGCGGCATCTAACTGCGCAGCCAAGCGCGGGATGTCATCTATGTTATGGGCTTCCTCGAGGCCCTCTTGCGGCCTGTAGCCGCCGGGGTGATCATCGTCTGGCCCCACATGGTCAAGCCAGCGGTAGGTATTCACTTCAATCAGCATTGGCCCCGCGCCTTCGCGCAGTGCGGCCACCGCGTCTGATACCGCACTGTGAACAGCTTCCGCTGAAAAACCGTCTGCCCGGCTTGTGGTTATGCCGAATGTGCTGGCGCGCTCGGGGATGGATTTACCCGCCATACGGTCCTGCTGTTTTGAATAGATGGCATAGCCGTTGTTTTCGCAGACAAACAGGATCGGGATTTGCTTGAGCGCCGCGAAATTCAGGCTTTCCCAAAACACGCCTTCGTCTGCCGCGCCTTCCCCGTGAAAGCACACCACCCGCGCATCTGATCCGCGCATCCTCAGCGCCAGAGCATAACCAACCGCGTTTGATACAGCACTGGCCACTATCGCCGACGCGGGCATAAAGTTCACGTCTGTGTCCACCAGATGCATCGAACCGGCCTTGCCGCCCGCATGCCCGTTTGCCTTGCCGTACAGTTCCGCCCACATTGTGTCTAGATTGCCGCCCTTGGCGATATAATGCGCGTGGCCGCGGTAGTTGGAAAACACCACATCATCCGCGTGCAGTGCCATACAGGCACCGGCGGCAATTGCTTCCTGCCCTACAGACAAATGCACCGGGCTTTTCACCTTGTCGGTGAAATAAATCTCGGCGATTTTTTCCTCTGTCGCACGGATCGTGCGCTCCAGATAGTAGGCGCGCGCTATGTCAAATTCACTAGTACCCATATGTGTTTCAAACACCCTTTTTCTCTCGATACCAATCATAAGCATGTTTCATGCCTGACTGTAGTGAATAGCGGGGTTTCCAGCCTAGGGCAGTAAGCTTCTTGCTATCCAGTATCTTGCGCAGTGCACCGTCCGGCTTTGAGGCATCAAATTTGAGGTCGCCCCCAAATCCAACAGCACCTGCGATGGCCTCTGCCAGTTCGCTGATACTGGTCTCTGTGCCAGAACCAATATTGATAGGAGCTTCATCGCTGTAATGCCTGGTAACGGATATAATAGCGTCCACCATATCATCCACATGCAGGAAATCGCGCGCGGGTTTGCCTGACCCCCAAACCTCAATATGAGGTGCGCCACTTTCCTTTGCTTCATGGCATTTCACCATCAAGGCCGCAGGCACATGACTGGTCACCGGGTCATAATTGTCATTGGGGCCATAACTGTTGGTGGGCAGCACAGTGATAAAGTCAGCACCGTGTTGCCGCCTGAAAGACTGGCATAGCTGCATACCTGCGAGTTTTGCCGTGCCGTAGGCCTCATTGGTTGGCTCCAGAGGGCCCGTCATTAACTGGTCTTCCACTAGCGGCTGTTTGGCGTCACGCGGATACATGCAGGCGGATCCAAGAAACACGAGCTTTTCCGCGCCAGCCTTGAATGCAGCGTGCATGATATTGGTTTGGATCACCTGATTGTCGTATGAAAAATCGGCCGGGAAATCCCGATTGGCAATTATGCCGCCCACTTTGGCTGCCGCCAGCAATACCAAGTCAGGCTTATTCGCCTCTACCCAGTTTTCCACGTCCGCCTGCCGGGTGAGGTCAAGCTCCGCGCGGCCTGCGGTCAATAGCGTGCAGTCCTCGGATGTCAGCCTGCGCACAAGCGCCGAACCAACCATGCCGGTGTGCCCCGCGATCCAAACCCGTTTGCCCGCAATTTCATATTCCGCCATCAGAGCACCCCCGCATTTTTGCAGGCGTCAACAAGGGAGCCGCTCTTATAGTGATACACTCCAATGCCGTAGGCTTCGCCGCAGCCCATATCGCCTTCGTTATCACCGACCAGCATGGCCTGGGATTTGTCGAGCAGGTGCTCCCGGAACGCCTGCTCAAGCATGCCTGTCCCGGGTTTGCGGCAACCGCACACCTTGGTGAGTTCAGGCACAGCGCCCTCTGGATGGTGCGGACAGTAGTAAAAACCATCAATATGAGCGCCAGCTTTGCTAAGCTCTTGCTGCATGGCCTCGTGGAATTCTTGCATATCCGTCTCGCCGTAATAGCCGCGCGCAATGCCAGCCTGATTGGTAACAATGAACACGGCGGTGCCTCTGTCGTTCAGCTTGCGAATTGCTTCCACTGCACCCGGCATCCAGACAAGGTTTTCCACCTTGTGGGTATAACCTTCGTCCTTAACGAGCGTGCCATCCCGGTCAAAAAACACCGCTGGCCGTCTGAGATTATCAAGCAAATCACTACGCGCAGTCTCTAACGTTTCCGGCAAGCCGATATCAATGAAATAGCCCCCTATGGGTGCCGCCCGCACCTGCCCTGCTTCCACAAGCTTTGGCAGAATATCTTCTTCCATAGACGCCGGGCCTGATAGCATTTCGAGCAAATTACCGCGCCGCACCAGATAAATGCCTGCGTTAATCTCGCCCGGCCCGCCACTGGATTTTTCAGAGAAATCTGTCACGCGCTTGCCGTCTGTCACCACTTGTCCATAGCGCCCGGTATCATCCACCGCGCGTGTGCCAAGCGCCACCGCTGTGTCGCTTTCAAGCAGCGGAAAAAGCACCGACCAACTACCATTTAAGATGCTGTCGCCGTTCAGCAGCAGAAACACATCGTCGAGCTTATCTTTCGCTGCGAGAAGAGCGCCAGCTGTACCCATGGGCTCGGCCTCGACACAAAGCTCAACTTCAACGCCCGGCACACTGCACTGGTAATTCGTGTTGATCCAATCAGCTGCGTGCCCTGCAAGAAGCACCACCCGCTGCACGCCTTGGCATTTGGCATGGGAGATCAGAAGGTCAATGAAGGGCTTGCCGCCAACATCAACAAAAGGTTTTGGTCGCGCGCCTGCAAGCGCGCCGAGCCGCGTACCTTTGCCGCCGACCAAAATAACAGCCTGTTTCATTTAGAGGCCACTTTCCACCAGTGAGCAGATCATATGGCCAACCGCAATATGCATTTCCTGAATATGGCTGGTCTCGCTGGACGGTACCTTCAGCACGTGATCACCGAGCGGAGCAAGAGCCCCGCCGCTTTCGCCCGTGAAGGCAATCACCGTTAGACCTCGCGCTTTCGCCGCATTTGCTGCGTTGATAATATTTTCGCTATTGCCACTGGTAGATATTGCCACCAGCACGTCGCCAGCACGGCCCAGGCCTTCAACCTGCCGGGCGAAAATATCTGAAAAATCATAGTCATTACCGATGGCCGTTAGTGCCGATGTGTCGGTGGTAAGCGCAATGGCCGCCAGTGCCCTGCGCTCGGCCTTAAAGCGCCCCATCAGCTCCGCCGCTATATGCTGGGCGTCTGCCGCAGAGCCGCCATTACCACACAAAAGAACTTTGCCGCCATTTTGCAACGCAGAGAGCACAGTCAATGCCGTAACTGCAATTTCTCCACTCTGCGCTTCAAGCGCCTCAAAGTCAGTGGCAATCTGCTTGCAGTAAGCTTTGATATAATCGGCAGAACTCAAGTGCTAACCTTCCTTAAAATACGTAAAAACATCATGCATTTCAAAAGACTAACTATCAAGAGTAAAGAATAGGTTAGGGCTCTGGCACGTGTGATAAGTCTTGCAAAAACACCCTGTCTCGGCAACCATCAAGCGCTTGCCGTTATAGAGGACGATTTAACCACCATGCCCACACCGCCCCTTTCACAGCTGGTTACACTTTTCACCACCTGCAAACCCTTTGCAGGCGAAGCTACCATTTTGCAGATGAACGCACTCAGGAGCTGGCAGTTGTTGGGCTTGCCGATTATCATATGCGGTGACGAAGAGGGTGCGAAAGAAGCGGCCATCGAAGTTGGTGCGTTCCATGTTTCCGCGATAGAACGTAACGATAAAGGCACACCCTATATCCTCAGCATATTCAACGAGGCAGCAAAGGCAGCTACTACGCCTTTTCTGGCCTATGTGAATGCCGACATATTGCTGCGCGCCGACATTGCGGAAGCAATGCTGCGCTTTTTTGGGCACAAGCGCGCCACCGACAAATTCCTGCTTACCTTTCGTAGGCGCAATATTCCACTTGGAGAAAGCCTGCCTACAGACGCAGCAGATGCCATCGCTACGTTAACTACACTCGACCAAAAATATGGCAGCTGGGACCAGTCAAACGCAATTGATCTGTTCCTTTTCAGTCGCGACCTGTTCGGTGAAATCATTCCGCTGGTGGTGGGTCATATGCAGTGGGACAACTGGCTTTTGTGGCGTGCGCATACGCTGGGCGCTGATGTGATCGACGGATCGATTGAAGCCGCACTTTTGCACCCTATCCACGGCTATGAAAGCGATGGTACCGGACTGAATGAACGCACACAAGGTACACAGGCCGTAAAAAACCGGCAGTTGGTAGCGGGCAACCTGATGAATCTCACTGCGGCCACCACCCATGTGCTGCTAGGCGGGGAAACCGTGCCAATATCTGCACCAACCAAGAAACAGCTTGAAGCACACTGCAAGCCGGATGCAATACGAGAATTTTGGGCCGGGCTGCATTATCTGGATTACGCAAAAGACCGACGTACGGTGGCCGAATTGCTGGACTGTTGTCGCACTATATTGTGGCGACATGAGCGGTTTTATCCGCTTTTTGAAAATGCGCCGCCTGCTGAGGATAAGCTCAACCAAATGCTGTTTGCAGCATTTGCTACCAGAGACGAGGCTGATATGCATGCTGCCGCTGATGCAGTACAAGACCTTGTATGTTTAGCTTTCCTTGATCGATTGAAAACAGTAAGCGAGGCCACGCGTCCGATTTATATTTGGGGCTGCGGTGCGGCCGGACAGCGCATGGCCAGATATCTTATACGCCACGACGTCGGCGTACGAGGCTTTCTAGACCGGGACCCGGCCAAAACAGGCACCAAAGTTGGCGAACTTTTGGTTGTCGGTAATAATATTCCCGAGACAGAAGCAGGCGCAGCACCTTACCTGTTGATAGCTTCTATGCACGCTAGTGAAATTGCAGAAAATTTTGAAAAAAAGGGCCTTAAAAAGCACCAAGATTTCTCAGGATAAGCTTGTTTGAAGCGGAGATCTTTAAGGTCTGCCTACTGCAATATAAGTCACATTATCGCTGAAATTTTCTGCTTTGAACATGCGCCACGGGTCAATAACGGTGACTGATCTTTCCCGCCCCGCCAACATCTCTGGCAGCATTTCATATTCAGGCCACGGTGTCATAATAAAAACCGCGTCAGCATCTGTCAGAGCGGCATCCAGTTCACCAACCATATCTATGTCCGCGCTTTCTGCGGCCGGATCATGGGCCCAGACACTGTGGCCGTTCTCCATGAGCACTGCGGCAACCGCAAGGCCTGCACTTTCTTCGGTGATATTGGTATCGGTTTTATAGGCCAGCCCACATACACACACACATACTTTGGCTTTGCCCCCGTGGCTGGCTTCCAGAAGCCGCACTAAACGGGGTGCTTGGTCCAGATTTAAAGCGTCAGTCGCCGCAGCAATATGGGCGGTGACACCCAGGTTCGCCGCAAAGGCAGTAAGCGCCTTGTTATCACGCGGAAAACATGGCCCACCAAAAGCAGCGCCGCCCTTTAAGTATTTGTGGCCAATCCGGCTGTCGGCCCCCAGCGTTGCGCTGATGGTGTCAATGTCTGCGCCGGGCAGTGCGTCGCAAATGGTGGACAGCATATTGGCATAGGAAATTTTGGTAGTGACAAAGGTATTGATGGCAATTTTTGCCAGCTCAGCATTGACGAAATTCATGCGCCTGTAGCTGGGCTTGCTTTCAACCGTTTGCCGGTAGACCGACTCAAGCATTTCCCCCGCTTTTGTATCGCTTTGGCCTATGAGCACCAAATCCGGGTTTTTCATGTCGCGCACGACACTGCCAAGCGCAATAAATTCAGGGCTGTAACAAAGCCCGATATCCACGCCTATGTTTTTGCCCGATGCTGCCTCAAGGGTCTTCAAAACCTCCGTACCCGTTGATCCCGGCACAACGGTACTGGTGATAACCACAAGGTGGTAACCCGGTTTGTCCGTCAAGGCTTCGCCGATCGACGTGACGGCATCTAGCAGATACTGGTTTGAAAAAAGCCCGTCTTCACCCGTGGGGGTGGGCACGATCACAAAGCTGATGTCGCTTTCACATACTGCTTCTGCCGTGGTTGTAACCGCACGCAGCCTGTCACCAGCAGCTGTTATATGCTCTTGTAGGTCCGTTTCCGGGAACGGTGCCTTGCCATCCGCGATACTGTCTACCAGCGCATTATTATGGTCGGTGCCTGTAACCTGATAACCGGCACAGGCAAAGACCGCGGCCATCGGCGCACCCAGTTTTCCAAGCCCGATGAGCGACAGCCTTGGCAAGTCATCACCCTGCTTCGCCGGCTGTCGCGTAATTCCCATAGTTTGATCCGGCATATTTCACCCGCAAAAAAATTTGGGCATCAAATACCCGAAAAGATTTTATATCCTTGTTGGTCAGAGCATTGCAAGATAGGCACCAGTTCCCAACAAAAAAGCCAGACCGGGGGCTGGTCTAGCTTTTGAGGTGGGGAGCGCCGCGTCAGGGAAGCGGCAATGGTTTCTTAGTTTAGTCTTGTTGCGAACCGGGTCATCCGGCGCTGGCGGCGCCAGCTTTTTTTTGCTGCAACTTCTACGGCATGAAATTTACAAGCTTGTTTTTCTGGCGCAATTTTCTCAATAAACATGGTCGTCCTCGCTATTTTTCCGCCTTTTGAAGGCTGTCATTATAAAATTTGGTTTCTGTCGTTTGTGCCGTTTCTCTGTTTGTCGGCTACAATTTCAAATATAAGGGTTTGCACTGAATATCCCACCGATTTGAGGTGAAATGCGCCCCACGAGAGCCAAAACGAAGACGTGGGCGACAGGCTGTTTTTTTCGCGCGATAAAGCGTGCATCTATAGCGGGAGATTTGAACTCGTCGCACATTTGCGGCTTTTGTCGCACATTGGAGCAATATTCAGTTTTTGTGACAAATCCATAAGATAGCCTTTTACCACTCAATCCCTTACTGAGTAGCGGTTTCCTAGAAGTCGACTGTCGCACCGGTTTGTCACATTTGGTATTAGCGAAAAACAGGGACAACCACCGAGCATTTGGTCGAAAAAATGGCTGATTACCGGGATAACTTGAGTGATTGCGGCGCCAGATTTTGCGCCGTGCTTTACTTTTCGTGTCGCACATGTGACACACATTTCAAACTCGGCAGCACACAGCCAATAGAACGGCGTTCAGGCCCATAATTTGAGACTAATATGCATGTGATCGCGCATTATAATCCGCCACAAGAGCCCTACCTTGATGTGCTTTTTGAAGACGCGCATCTTCTGGTTCTCAACAAACCAAGCGGCCTGCTTACCGTGCCGGGCAAAAGCCCTGATCACCGCGACTGTCTCGAAAGCCGGGCCCTAGAGGCTTGCCCCGGTGCCCGCATTATTCACCGGCTGGATATGGAAACCTCTGGCGTGATTGCGCTGGCAAAAGACAAGAAAATTCAGGCACTTATCAGCAAACAATTTGAACGGCGACAAACAGAAAAATCCTATATCGCCCGGCTTTTTGGACACCTTGATACAGACGAAGGGTCGATCGATCTGCCGCTGATTTGCGACTGGCCAAACCGGCCCAAACAGATGGTAGACCACACAAACGGCAAGCCGTCGCTGACCCACTACAGGGTGTTGGAGCGCGAGGATGCCGGAGGCAGCAAAACTCCAGTAACCAGAGTTGAATTCAGGCCTGTTACCGGGCGCTCGCATCAGCTTCGGGTTCATGCGCTTAGCATTGGTCATCCGATATTGGGCGACAATCTATATGGCAGCCCGGCTTCGAAATCAGCCGCTAAGCGCCTGCAATTGCACGCAAAAACGCTAACGCTGTTTCACCCGGCGCTGGAAAAATCCATGGCTTTTGAGGCGCCTCTTCCCTTTTAAGGGCATAGCTAAACACCTGTTTGTCTTGTTAAAAAGGGACACAGCACTTAGGTTGAAATTGCAATATTGCTGAGAGGGGACCCGCCGTGAAACACTTGAAGATCATCTTTGCCTGCGCGCTAATTTGCATGGGCGCAACTACTGTTTCTTTTGCTGATTCAGTGATTTATCTGGTGCGACACGCAGAAAAGCAAAGCGACGGCACAAAAGACCCTTCGCTTACCGAAACGGGCCATGCCCGCGCCAAAGCTACAGCGAAAATTCTCGCTGATACCAAGCTGAAGTCGATATATTCTACCGACTATAAACGGACACGAGAAACTGCCGCGCCCACCGCCGACATGACAGGCTTGAAGCCAATTGTCTACGATCCGAGGGCCTTGGAATCCTTTGCGGAAATGCTTAAAAAGGCGGAGCTTCCTGCGCTTGTTGTCGGCCACAGCAATACCACACCGGTATTGGTGAACTTCCTCGCCGGCACCAAATACCCGCTACTTGAAGACCACCAATATGATCATCTTTATGTGGTGACATTGAAGGACGATGGTAGCGCTACCGTATCAATTGAATTTGTGGAACCGCTGACCCCTTAAGGATTCCCGCTATTTGACCGTGCGGGTAACCACCATTGAATAGCGCCCCTTGGTCCAGGTTTTGCCACCATCATCCGACCGGTCACTATACATTTTGAAACTATTTTCTGTAATTTCATGATAGGTCTCGCGGTTCTTGAACGGTCCATTTCTGTCTTCGGCATCTTCGATGATGACAATCATCTTGCCGTCTTTAAATTCGGCCGTGGTTTCATGCCAAATGCCGTTCACATAAACATTGCGGCCAGTCCATTTTTTCTGGCGACGATCCCATGAGCGTATCTCTGTTCCGGTCAGATACGGCCCGCGCCATTCCTGCATCACAACAAGCCCGTCAACAACCCAGTGATTATGCCATTTTGCTTTATAGGTTACAACTTCAGCGCCGGGCGGTGTCCAGGTAATCACCGCGTCCCAGTCGCCAATTACAAAATCAAATTCGGCGAGCTCTGGTGGCCCATTCTTGTTGCGCGTTCCTATTGGGCTGTCAGGATTTGGCTGATAGAGGATTGGGGCGTCCTGCCCCGAAGCAGATTCGCCACTAGCTAAAGTCACTACAGCACATACCGCCGCCGCTAGAGGGAGAAATTTATTCCAAAACATACGACACCCTTTTTTGTTTTATGTGCCGCGATTATATCAATTTTTTTATATTGGAAAATCAGCTTCGCCCCGGGAACCAGGGGGCTCGTCCCATGCTAAAGGCATGTGCGCAGCGATAGAGCCTATTACTCTAGGTCCGCTGCCTCAGCGTAAATTTTATCGGTTTTCTGGGCCCACTCGGCAATTTTGCTTTGGTTGATCTCTTTGAGCTGTGAATTTTTATTCACCATAGCCACGACCTCCCGCCACCCAGCTACAGCGGGGAATTTGGGTAACAAAGGCACGAGCGCCTCCAAAAACTCCAGGTCTTCAGGATAGTCCAGAACCCAACGGTGATCCGCCATATAATTCTGATCTGGCTTCAGATAAAAATCGCCGCCGCCGCAGTTTCGTTTCATCCATAGTGTGACATGCTCCCGGTCGTTCGGGTGCGTTGCCTCCCTAAAGGCTTTGACAAGCATCTCACGGGTAAACACTTCACAGTCGAGCCCGTGGGGCCAGCCCGCGGTCACACCGTAAAGGGCCTTTGCTGAGTGCACTCCCGCTAGCAAGTCCGCACATACAGAAGGGTCCAACAGCGGACAGTCTGATGTAACCCGCATCACATAAGTACAGTTGATATGGTCTACAGCGCCCATATACCGCGCGAGCACATCCTGTTCGCTACCCCGGCTAACACCAGCACCACAAGCCCGCGCCAGTTCCGCAACTGCATCATTGTAGGTGCCTTCCGGCACAGCACAAATAACATGATTAACACCCTCTGTTTTTTGAACGCGGTCAATCACACGCTCCAAGACAGGTGTTCCGTCTAGCGGCTTCAAAATTTTATCCGGCAGCCTGCTAGAGCCGCGCCGCGCCTGAATAACAGCTACACAGAAGTATTTATCATTGCGGGTTTTTTCCAATGTCTTCGCTTCGCCGTGCTAGGGTTTGACCAATACGTCACGGGAATAACGTAGTGACATCAAACCATATTCAATCTCGCGCGGCTTGTAGGCTTCTTCGAGACGGCCCTCAATCATTTGCATCAGGCGTTCAGGCGATGCCAAACCACCCTTCAGGCTGAGGTTGGTGCCACCGCCAAACCGGGCATTCACTTCAATAATATGGGCGCCGTCTTGCTCGCTCCAAAACATCTGGATCAAATTATGGCCACAAAGCTTGAGCGCAGCAGCCAAATCAAGCGCAAGTTTTTCCAAAACCGGCATTTTTACGATTTGCGAGCGCCAGCTTTCACCGTTTACCAAACGCAATCGTTCACGAACTACTGCTTGCAGCGGTTCACCCTCTAAATTGGACAAGACATCACAGCTAAACTCCCGGTGCTCGACAAAACGCTGCACCAGATAGTCGTCCATCTTAAGCGCCAATTCTTCAAAAGACGCCCTGTTTTCCACCAAAATTCCGCCGCCCGTAAGCGAGCTGTTGCGGTGCCTAATAAAAACAGGAAAAGCGCCGGTATCCGAAACGTCAGATACATCCAGAACCGGAAAACCATTTTCCCGACAAAATTTATGAAGCGAGCCTTTGTCCATACAGGCTGCAAGTGCATCAGCATCACCGAGCGTGATCAAGGTACCAACTGCAGCCAGCTTATCTCGCATTTTGGCAATGCGCACCAACTCGCCGTCCCGGGTTGGGATCAGCAAATCAATTTTATGGGTTTTGCAAATTTCTAAAAGGCGGTCTTCATAATCGGGGGCATCGTCACGCGGAATGCGCTCAAAGGCATCGGCAAAATGTACTGAGCAGCATGTAGGGTCCACGTCAGCCGCAATAAGCTGCCCACCCCTTGGGCGCAGCGCATCCTTAAAGGCCTCTATCAACTGTATCTTGGCCGAACTACTGGTCAGTAATATTTTCATACATGCTTTCATTCATTGCGAGACGTCCGTTCTGGAACAGAATACCATCTAGCAAACATTGTACCAGGCCACCGCTCAGCATAACCTATTGCATCTAAAAAATAAAATATAGACACATCGCGGTCTGGGGAACAATAATCCCCGATGGCAAAACCCCATGACATCACGGTTGTTATTTGCGCCTTCAATGCCAAAAACACCATCGGCAGGGCCATAAAGTCTGCCCTTGCGGCAACGACCGGCCCCATTTTGCTGATTGATGATTTTTCTACCGACCAAACCGTATCGATCGCCGCTGATATTGCTGGCGATCAGCTCACACTAGTCCGACCGAAGGAGAAATTAGGCATTGGCAATGCCCGCCAAACGGCGCTTGAAGCCACCGAAACGCCGTTCGCGGTTTGGCTCGATGCCGATGATGAGATATTGCCCAATAGAATTGACGCTATGCGCCGCGTGTTCGCTGAAACTAATGCTGATCTGGTTTTTGATGCCGCCGAACTTGTCGACGGCAAAAGCGGGAAAGTTACGGCGCAGCTGGATATGCCACTGTTTCTGCGGGGCGAGGCTATTTGGCGGCTTTTTGAACGCAACTGGTTGCCAGGCCTATGGGGTGGTTTCAAGGTTAATTTTGCCCGAAAAATTGGCTACGATCGGCAGTTTTTCAACAGCGAAGACTATGACTTTACGCTTCGGGCAATGGCGGCGGGCGCTAAAGTCCAGCTTATGGAGGAATGTGGTTACCGCTATTACCACTACCCCGGTAGCGTATCCCGCAATCTGAAAGAAGCGACTAATTTTACAGGCAAGGCTCTCGAAAAATTTGACCTGAAGACCCTTGAAATGACGTTTCGCCGGGCTGGCGTACCCACCGCAGAGCGCGCCTATCTGCTTGCCAGCGTCGCCTTGCTAACCGCCCAATATTCAACCTGTGTTTCAGCCACAAGTGTCACAAACACTGAACAAAAACTAATTGAGCCATACGGCGTGAGCGCTTCGGCGCTTGTCAGTTTTTTGGCGGGCGTTGCCCATTTAAAGCAAAACAACCCTAAACTGGCCCTATCATATTTTGAGGCATGCGGCATGAATACCGCTGACTGCTTCAATAACATTGGCGTCTGCCACACGCTGCTGGCAGATACCCACGCAGCCCGAGCTTTTTTTGAAAGAGCAGCCATGTTATCACCAGCGTATCTAGATCCGCGGCAAAACCTGGAACAGCTTGAGACAGGCACAGCAACACACATCACGCTTTTGCCACTGCGACCTCTGGCCGCCCGGTCCAGCTACCTTTAATTCAGCGGTATGTTACGACGTTGCCGGGTCGTCCGAGAAAGGTATCTCGATGTTGGTCTCGCCTTTATCAAGCATATAAACAGTGGCGAACATGGCCAGTTTGCCCATTTCGGTGGTCACGCTGCCTACATCCCGTGCATGCATATATCCAGCCAAAAGTGAAGCCGCTTGCTCGTGCGTCATATCAACTTCTGACAACAAGCCGCAAACCACTTTATAGTCATCACTTGAGACATCAAAATTGCCAGTTAGGAAAACAGCGCCCTCTTTAAGGACTGTAACTTTTAGCGTTTTGGACAAAGCGAAACTCCTGCGGCGAAATGTACGGTCGCTTTACCAATTTTTGTCGGGCTTTGAAAGCTCTTCCTGATCGGTGGACATAAGCTCCTCAAGTTGCTGACGGGCGCGCGCAGCATAGTCGATCAACTGCTTTTCATCGTCGCCGATGTTAGCCGCAGCAATAAGCGCCTTTTCGTCATAACCACGAAATTTTTGCACCGTTTTATAGGCTTGGTGTGCGCTGTAGCCAAGCTCGACAAGGGCAAGCTCGCCAATCTCCAGGGACGCAGAAAACATCTCCCGGCGTGCATCTTTGACGCCAGCTTCCAAAAGCCGACTAACGTCGCCGCGATTTTTAGCCCGGGCAAGAATGGGAACATCGGGGTAATGGCGCTTCACCATTTCCGCTGTTTCAAGAAGGACCGTCGCGTCGTCAATCGCCAAAATAAGGAGCCGGGCTTTTTCAATGCCAGCAGCTTCGAGCAGGTCAAGTCTCGACGCGTCGCCATAAAAGACCTTGAAGCCGAATTTACGCAACATTTCAATATGGTTGGGGTCGTGGTCCACCACGGTTACCGGTATTTTCAGCGATGTCATCAAACGGCCAACAATTTGGCCAAACCTGCCGTAACCCGCAACAATGACATGGTTTTCATTGCTTTCTATGTCGCTCTCGCGTTCATCACCGTCGCCCTCCATACGCTGCAAGACCCGCTCATTGAGCAATAGTAGTACCGGCGTGAACAGCATGGAAAACGTAGCCACGACAACCAAAAAGGCCGCCAGATCAGAGCCAATAAACCCTTCTGTTTGAACAAGTGAAATCAAAACGAAAGCAAACTCGCCGCCTTGCGCCAATAGTATGGCCAGCAACATTCTGTCTTGGCGCAGAAGCCCTGCAATACCTCCGAGGCCATATAAAATAACGCCCTTGATCAACAATAGACCAAATATCACCGCGATGATTTGCAGTGGTTTTTCGACCAGCAACGAAAGGTCAACAGACATGCCGACAGCAATGAAGAACAAGCCCAGCAAAAGTCCCTTGAAGGGTTCGATATTCAATTCAAGTTCGTGGCGATACTCTGATTCTGCCAACAGCACACCAGCGAGAAAAGTTCCTAGCGCCATTGATATACCAACCTGCTGCATCAACAGGCCGGTACCGATAACGAGCAACAACGAAAAGGCAGTAAAAACTTCGCGGAGCCGTGTCGCGGCAATAAACCTGAAAACAGGACGCAACAAATAGCGACCTCCGGCAACGATCAAAATCAAAACGGCGAGCACCCTCGCCGCGCCCAATATTCCGCCCTCACCGGATGAGGCTTCCACGCCCAACAGGGGCACCAGGGCCAGCACTGGAATTACTGCAATGTCCTGAAATAATAGAGTTGAAAAAGACAGTCTGCCAACTGTGCTGTTTGCTAGGCCTCTTTCTTTAAGGGACTGAATTGCGATGGGTGTTGAGGACATGGCAAGCGCGGTCGCCCCCGCAAGGGCGGCGACAAAAGGCAACCCAAGAAGCATGCCACCCACCGTTAGAGCCAAAATGCTAAAAATAACCTGGGCACTACCCAGCCCAAAAATGGGCTTGCGCAGTTGCCAAAGCCGGGAAGGGTTAACCTCCAGTCCAATCAAAAACATCAAAAGGACAACGCCGAACTCCGAAAATTGCAAGGTCGCGTCCACACCGCCGATCAGACCCAGTCCCGCCGGGCCTATCGCCATTCCTGCCACCAGGTAGCCGAGCACAGCCCCCAGCCCCAGGCGTTTGAATAGCGGTACAGCTACCACCGCAGCGGCGAGGTAGATCAGCGCTCCCTCAAGAAATGTCTGGTCGGTTTCCATTGGATTATTTTCCCAGAGAAATTAGGCGGTTTTTATAGGCGTCGATTTTTTCTTCCAAATCATACTGCGTCAGATCGCCCGCATTTTGCACTATGAAATTTTCCTGAGGTTTCATGCCGCAAAATCGTGCCGTTTGTTCAAAAGGCAACAAGTAAGATCCAATACCCGATCCGTGCCGCCCGCGCTGGCTGTAGCTGGCCGTCGACCCTCCTGAACTGACCGCAAGCATAAAGTGTTTGTCCCGAAGAGCTTGCTCGCCGTCCCCGTAGGCAAAAGCACTTGTCAGAACACTGTCTTGCCACTCCTTTAAAATCGCAGGCGCACTGAACCAGTGGATTGGAAACTGAAAAATGATCGTGTCCACCTGCCGCACCGCGTCTTGCTCGGCCAAAACATCGATGTGGAGGTTGGGATACAGTTCGTAAAGATCTCGCACGGCCACATGAGGCAAAGTTTGCGCAGCAGCGACCATCGGCACGTTGAGCTTCGACCGCTTTGGCGATGGATGCGCAAATATGACAACGACGGGCTTCATACCGCCACTGCCTCAGGCAACCCACCCGCCAGCGCTTCCGCCACCTCTGGCTGCCTTTTTATCAAATACTGCCTGAAAGCCCGCATTCGAGCCGAAGCCCTCAAGTCGCGGTGCGATAACAGCCACACATCCATAGTGGGTTTAGGATCACTAAGCCGAACCAAACCCGGGTCTTGATCACCGAGGGTGCAGGCGAAAAAACCAATGCCTAAATCTCGCTTTGTAGCTTGATACTGGATCGACATATTATTGAAATGTCCAGCCACGCCCAAATGCGGAAAGGGTGATGAAGCTATCCAGCTCGGTTTCTCGTCTGGCGTACCCCAGCCTATCCATTTTGCGTTACTGTCCCTGGAGCCTGGGTTATGCTTCGCTATATACTGGTGGGTTGCGTATGCAGCCTGGTGCATGTTGCCAAGCTTGCGGCCAATAAGATGTTCCGCTGGTTTGCTGGTAAATCGGATTGCCACATCTGCTTCGCGCCTCGAAAGGTCAAACACTTCAAAACTATCGCGAATTTTGATCTGAATTTCGGGGTATTTATTCATAAAGTCGATGAAATACGGCATGAAAAATGTGGTGGCGGCCACTTCAGGGATTGTGACGCATACCTGCCCTTCAAGGGCGTCGTCCCTGCCAACCACGTTGCGGCCAAAGCTGTTGAGCCGTTCTTCCATATCCAGTGCCACGGGCATGAGTTCGTCACCAGACAAAGTGAGACGATAGCCGTCTGGCATACGGTCAAACAGGCGCACACCAAGGCTGGCTTCCAGCGCTTCAATGCGGCGCGAAACAGTACTGTGGCTTACGCGCAGCTTTTTGGCGGCCACTCTCATGGACGGCGCTTCCGCAACAGCAAGGAAAATTTTCAGGTCGTCCCAATTCATAGCCATCCCTCTATAATGCTGGTGCATTTTTGCACCGGGCTATCCAATTTTCAACGGCTTTTAGGCGAGAATTTCTTACCCTATCTCAAACAACAGCTGAACGTCTGGCTTGTGCCGTGAAGCGCCACAGAAAGGGCGGTCAGCGATATAGGACCACTGAAATGGATATCCCAAAACTGGATATCAAGGGGAAAGGAAAGACAAATGACACTACCAATCATAAGCGGCTACACCGCCGCAACGATCGCAATTTTCCAGGTAATTTTGATGATGACTGTCGGGTTTGCGCGTCAAAAGAACAGCGTTTCCGTCGGCGATGGAGGGGGTGATGCGCTGTTGCTGAAAATTAGACGCCATGGGAACCTAACTGAAAATGCACCCATTTTTCTTATTTTAGTTACTCTTCTCGAAATATCAGGAGGCCCGCATGTGGCACTGATAGCGCTCGCCAGCCTCTTTTTAGCAGCTCGACTTTCTCACGCCTTCGCACTTTCCGGGCCCAACAGGCCGGTTCCCGCTCGGGCTTTTGGCGCATTCGGCACTATATTGAGTATCGTCGGTAGCGCTGGCGTTCTTATATGGCACTTCTCTAGCGTAACATAAACTTGTCGGCGGCGGGTTTCGCCCTGCGCAGATTTGAAAACATTGTTCCGCGCCCCTGCCATCGCGCTATAGTGATGTTGCTGGTGCGGAAAGGGCTTTTGTGCAAAAAATCGGGATCATAGTCGCCGGGGGGAAATCCCGCCGTATGGGGTGTGATAAATCCACTATCCTCCATGAAGGGACAAGCTTGCTTGAACGCTCTATTACCCTTCTTTCGGCATTTGGCGTGCAGCAAAAAATTGTGCTTGGCAAGCCAGATCACCCACTCGGCATAGCTGACCCTAAACCGGGCGCGGGGCCCGCCGCAAACATAGAAGCCTGGATCAACGACCATTATCGGCAGGCGAGCGGAACAGAAAGTTTAGGCGCACCCATGCGGCTCGTAATTTTGCCAGTGGATATGCCGCTGCTTGGTGTCAAGCATCTGCAAAAGCTGGACGCTCACGATAGGGGCGCGTATTTTGACGACTTGTATTTACCATTGATTGCAACCGTGGACCGATCCCTTTGCTGCGGTGCCGTACGCATGAAAGACTTGCTAAAGGCGCTCGCAATACCTGCCGCCCCTGTACCCGCGCCTTGGCGGGAGGCTCTTGCAAACGTCAATACAGCGGCTGACCTGGCGGCGATCAAAACAAGTTAAACTCAGCCACTTTCCAGCTTCCAGAAGCCCCTTCTGCTGCTGCAATCACAGCTTGACTCTTAACACCTCGGCCCTATTGTAGGCTCGACTGTCTATAGATAGATATTTCGCAAGGACCTCCCCACTTGGGCCTTGGTTTTAAAAATCACGAGGCAAGCAACTGCATTATCGCCCGTAACCCCGGGCTGATACGGCAGAAACACATATAGATACATGACATAAGGACTACCAAAAATGGCAAACGGTACTGTAAAATGGTTTAACGCAACCAAAGGTTTTGGCTTTATTAAGCCCGATGCGGGGGGCGATGACGTTTTTGTACATATCTCTGCTGTCGAAGCTGCCGGTCTTAACGGCCTAGACGAAAATCAGGCGATTGAATTCGAACTCGTTGAGGACCGTCGCGGTCGCTCATCTGCGGGTGAGCTGAAGCTTCTCTAATCAGAAGCCATCACGAGCAATTGGAAGAAGGAGCGTTAACCCGCTCCTTTTTTTGTGCCCTTAATCATTTTCCAAATCGAAATTGGCAGCCTTAAAAGGCTGGGCTAAGGCATGGTTTCTCCTATCAAGGCTATGTCTTTCGATCAGTTGCAAAATCGGTTCTATCGTGGCAACACGGGTGTATCGAATTGTTGGCACCAAAAGCATTGTCGGCAAACACAGACAGCGGGGGCGATCATGCGAAGCATTTCCAGGCAGTTTTATAAATTCATTGTCACTTGCTTAGCGGCTGGCGCAATAAGCGGTAGCGCACAGGCTGCCGATGCCATAAGCGACCAGTGGAAACAGCATGCAGCCATTTCGCCGGACGGTAAATCAATTGTCTTCAGCTATCAGGGGGATATTTACAAAGTCGCGGCAAAAGGTGGGGCCGCCACTCCGTTAACTATCAACGCCGCCTGGGAAGGGCACCCCGTTTGGTCCAAGGACGGCAAGAACATCGCATTTGCCAGCGACCGAAATGGTAATCTTGATATTTTCCTAATGCCGGCCACGGGCGGCACCGCAGCCAGACTAACGCACCATTCCGCAAATGACATTCCGACAGACTTCAACCCTGCTGGTGATAGGGTTTTATTTCAGTCATCGCGCGGCGACGACGCCAAAAGCATTTCCCACCCCACGGGGGCCTTGCCCGAACTTTATGAGGTCAACACAGGTGGCGGAACACCGCGCCAGCTTCTCACCACGCCTGCGATTGACGCAAAATGGAGCAAGAAAGGCGACAAAATCCTCTATATGGACGAAAAGTCCTACGAGAGCGACCTACGCAAACATGACCGCTCTGCATTTTCACGCGATGTTTGGATGTATGACGTCGAAAGCGCAGGCCACACCCAGCTCACAACCACAGCCGGCGGTGACCATAACCCGGTATGGGCAAAGGGCGAAAAAGCCTTTTATTTCCTCAGTGACCAAAGCGGAACCTTCAATGTGTGGCAGCAGGGTTTTGACGGAAAAAACAAACAGCTAACAAAACACAAATTGCATGCCGTACGTTCCTTATCAAACAGCAAAAAAGGCGTGTTAGCCTACCTTTACTTTGGTGACCTATACACGCTTAAACCGGGCAAAAAGCCACGGCTAGTGAAGGTATCTTTTGCGACCGATAGCCACGGACGGGACGAAGAATCCTTTTCTGTGAATGGCCGTGTGCGCGAATTTTCCGCTTCGCCGAACGGCAAGGAAGTTGCCTTTGTTTCTCGCGGCGAAGTTTTTGTTACGTCCACAGACTATAAAACCACACGGCGCATCACCAATACATCTACGCAAGAACGCCACGTATCCTTTGCGGATGACGGCAACAAGCTTTTGTATGCTGCCGAGCGGGACGGACAATGGCAAATCATGGAGGCTTCAAAGGCTTTCGACGAAGAAAAATACATGTTTGCCGCAACCGGATTTGATGAAAAGCGCTTGTTCGAAAGCGACGCTGACGCTTTCCAACCGTTGGGGTCACCTGACGGAAAGAAAGTTGCTTTTATATCCGGGCGGGACGCGCTCAAGGTTTTTGACCGGGAAACGGGTGACATAGTTACGGCGCTTGGCCCGGAACATAATTATAGCTATGCGGACGGTGACATCACCTATGCCTGGTCGCCAGATAGCAAATGGCTTGCAATTGATTTTGCCTCAAACGGCCGTCTCTTCTTCACAAACGTTGCGATTGTGGCCGCTGACGGCAGCGGTGAACCAAAAGACATAAGCCTGTCTGGTTACACTGATACCGGGCCCGCGTGGCACAGCTCAGGCGGCATTGTGACCTGGTTCACAGCTCGCTACGGCCAACGCGACCACGGTAGCCACGGTACTCAATATGATGTTTATGCCGGTTTCTTGAATAAAGATGCATGGGACAAATTCAACCTTTCCAAGGAAGAACTGGAACTGAAGAAAGAGGCCGATGAGGCCGAGGGAGAGGCAGCAGACGACAAGGCCGAAAACCCTGAAGGTGGCAAAGAGAAACCCGAAGTCAAAGACGAACCTGAGAAAGACGCCGAAAAAGACGAGACAAAGGTTGAGCCCATTACCATTGAATGGGACATGCTGGAAGACCGACAAAAACGCCTGACAATCCATTCGTCTCGCATCGCCGGGGCGCTACTGTCCAAGGATGCGGACAAGCTGTTTTATCTTTCGTCTTTTGAAAAGGGGTTTGATCTTTGGGTTCATGATTTCCGGGAAGAAAAAACCAAGAAACTGGTTCCGTTAGGGGCTCGCCGTGCCAGCATGGCGTTGTCGAAAGACGGCAAAACCCTGTTTGTACTTGCTGACGGCTCGCTCAAAAAAATAGCCGTTAAAGGGGGCGCGCCTAAACCCGTACTGGTTGACGCCGCCATGACCCTGCGTGCCGATGAAGAACGGTATTATCTGTTTGAACACATATGGCGACAAGTGAACGACAAATTCTACAGACCAGGCTACCACGGTATCGACTGGCAGAAAATGCGGGAAGACTATAGTCGCAAGGTTGCCTCTACGAACAATAACCGCGATTTTGCGCGGCTTATGGAAGAAATGCTGGGAGAACTTAACGGCTCGCACACAGGCGCCTATTACCGGCAGCGCGGCGGAGATCAAACCGCTGCCCTCGGTGTAATTTTTGAGGCCACACCAGCAGAAGGCGGCTTCCAGGTTGCCGAAGTGCTCAAGAAAAGCCCGCTCAATGCGACGAACCAAAGTATCAAGCCGGGCATGCGGTTAACAGCGATCGACGGCCAGCCTTTATCAGGCGAAATCAACAGACACGCGCTTCTTAAAGGGAAAGCTGGCGAGCGTACCCGGTTAACTTTCCGGCCTTTGGAAGGCGATGCTTTTGACGTAGTCATAAAACCGGTTAGCCTTCGTGAGCAAAATCGCTGGATGTATGAGCGCTGGACTGAGAGCCGCCGCCAGGCAGTGGACGAGCTATCAGGAGGCAGACTTGGTTACCTTCATATCCCAAATATGAATGACCGAAGTTTCCGCAATACATACCGTGATCTTTTCGGCCGCCTTATTGGCAAAGAAGCTGTCATCGTCGACACACGCTTTAACGGTGGCGGCGACCTGACGGATGATTTGATCCGCTTACTTGGCGGCAAACAATATATGACCAACATGCCGCGTGGCCGTAAAGCCCAGGGAGAGCCACTGACACGCTGGACCAAACCTTCTATCGTTTTAATGAATGAAGGTAATTATTCAGATGGTCATTGCTTCACATACGCATACGCGGCGCTTGGTATGGGAAAAACCGTTGGCATGCCCGTACCTGGGACTTGTTCCTATGTCTGGTGGGAAACCCTGATTTCTGGCGACGTGTTTTTTGGTATCCCGCAGATGGGGATATTAGATACCGAAGGTGACTGGCTTGAAAACAAACAGCTGGAGCCTACTGTAAAAGTTGTGAACGGCCCAAATGCAGTAACAAAGGGTGAGGACACACAACTGGAAACGGCAGTTAAAGTTATGTTGGCAGATCTGGACGCGGAAAAATAATCCCGGTCAAAGAGGTTACGCTAACCGGAACCCGGCCTAGTCTTCAACGAGGAGCGAGTTAGCAAACACGTTCAGTAGCACAAGAAACCGGTCAATATTCTCACCATCTTCGGACATAGGGACATAAATTGCCCGTACAGCTAGATGTGTTTTGTCTGAAGACAGGACTTTCGATTCTGCGAGTGTAGGACAACGTTTTTTCAATATCTGTGCAACGGTCACCATAATGCGGTTGGAAACTTCCGGGTTTGGATGAGAGCGCACATTTTTACCGGTCAGTTCTCCGTAGAACCTCACGACATTCGTGCCCATCAAGGGAATATTGACGTCTTCCAATTCGCCGTCTTCGTCGAAAACAGGCACAAAAAAGCACATGTTCGGCAATAGGTCTTTCATCTCATCGGGCCGAATATCGGCTCGGGTCGCAAACCTTCCACCTTTTGTTTTGCTTTCAACGTAGGTCAAAACACGGTCCACAATATCGTCTTTGCCGCGCACATCTGCGGCATCGACCATTGTGAATGTAACCAAATCACGGTTCTCACGGGCTTCGGTTTCAGGGACATCAAACGACGACATGGGCAATGGTTTCCTTCACGGTGGTGACCAAACCAAACCGGCAGAAAACCGGGAAATTACGTTTAGTCACAGCTATTTACGCTTAAGACGATTGCACAAGACAAGCACAGGATACCGGGTCACCCCATTAAATTCCCGAATTCCATTGACCCACCGTGCATGACCGGCACTAATAGCGCCTTTCAATGTTTGTCGCAAGGGCTGGCAAAATACGCGACATAAAAGCACAAAATCAAAATAGGGATGGGGAATGTCACAGGACGATAAAAATTTGCAAACAACAACCGTGAAGGATGTTGAACAATTGGGCACGTTCGCGGCTGTTGCGAGCCTTTCATACGTATTCTGGATATGCGGCGGCATGGAAATGGTCGAGCGGCTTGCTTATTACGGTGTACGACAAAGTTCCGGTATTTATGTCACTGCCTCCACCGCAAGTGGCGGTCTTGGCATGTTGGAATCCGACCTTGGTATTGTGTTCCTTATATGGGCGCTGGTGCAAACATTTGTCCCTGTGCTCACTGGAGGCATTTCAGACCGGGTTGGCTACAAAGAAACAATCTTCGCCTCTACTGTTTTTAAAATTCTCGGTTATTTGATTATGGGCTTCTTCCCCAGTTTTTGGGGTTTTACGGTGGGTGCTATTGTGCTCGCTTTTGGCACTGGTATTTTCAAGCCTGGTATTCAGGCAACCATTTCAAATTCAACAAACCGTAAAAACAGCTCGGTAGCCTGGGGCGTTTTTTACCAAACTGTGAATATTGGTGGCGCACTTGGCCCTATGGTTGCTGTTTCCCTGCGTCAACTTTCGTGGGACCTATTGTTTTTCACCTGCGCGGCGATCATTTCCCTGAATTTCTTACTGCTGCTAACCTACAAAGAACCAGATAAAGAAGCCCGGCTTGCACACCGGCAAAAGGTGAAAAACGGCGAAATATCGGAGAAAAATCTGGCAATCGATAGCCTGAAGGAAATCGCCAACCCTATATTGTTATGGTATGTTTTGCTGTTTTCCGGTTTCTGGTTCATGTTGATGGCCTTCTGGGATGTGGCTCCTCTTTACTTCCGTGACTGGGTGGATACTTCCGCCATGGTCAGCCAGATTTTTGGCGACGGCGGCACCAACAACCCAATCTGGATATTCTTCTGGGGCATGAGCAAAGACGGCACCCAGATTTTGCCTGAAGGCCTAGTAAACCTAAACGCCATATTGATTATGCTAATCTGTTTTCTCGTGGCCGGTTTCAGTGCAAAGCTGCGCGCCACCACCTCAATGGCTATCGGAACCTTCCTTGCATCAGCGGCGTTAATCACTTTTGGCGGCTTTAATCTTGCTTGGATAATTGTGGCCGGAGTGGTGATTTTTTCCCTTGGGGAAATGCTCTCCAGCCCCAAATGCAGTGAATATCTCGCCAATATCGCACCGCGTGAAAAAAAGGCCATGTATTTGGGATTCAGTCAACTACCTCTGGGCATCGGCTGGATTGCCGAAAGTTATCTGGGGCCGTTTCTTTACGGAAAATATTCGTCGAAAGACATGCTGGCGCGCGCTGCTCTAGAAGATGGCGGCATGACCACGGCCGACATCACAGCCATTCCTGTACGGGAAGCCTTTGATGTGCTGGTGAGCACAACGGGGCAATCCGCCGAAATACTGACAGCCCAGCTTTATGCCAGCCACAACATCGGTGCCATCTGGTATATTATGGGAACCGTTGGCATCATCTCGGCATTTGGCATGTATGTATATGGCCGATGGACCTACCGCTACGCGATGCAATTGCAGGCGGAGCAACCAGCACAAGCTGCCGAATAGGCATTAAAGCGAGAAAGAAAAGGCACCCGGTTCGGTGCCTTTTTTAATAACCAAATTGCTCCCGCTAACCCATACGGCCGATCGGCTCGTCGATACTGTCGGGCGGCACGGTAAACCACTTGGGACCCTCGTCTGCCATATAGATACAGTCTTCAAGACGCACACCAAATTCGCCAAAAATATATATGCCGGGCTCGTTCGAGAAACACATACCTGCGGCGAGGCGTGTTTCTTCGCCGTGCACAAAATTCACACTCTCATGCCCATCCATACCAATACCGTGGCCGGTTCGGTGGCTTAGGCCCGGGGTGCTGTATCCGGGCCCATAACCAAGGCTTTCATAGTGTTTGCGCACTGCGTCATCAACTGCACCAGCGTGCGTGCCAACCTGCGCCGTTTCAAACGCGATCTGTTGGCCTTTGCGCACAGTATTCCACACTTCACGCTGACGCTTTGAAGCTTCACCAAAAACAAACGTGCGCGAAATATCAGACTGATAGCCATGCACATTGCAGCCGCAGTCCATCAAGACGATATCGCCTTCGCTTAGACTTTGCGGCTGGTCGGTTCCGTGCGGGTACGCGCTAGCCTCGGCTAGCAGCGCCATATTCCAAACGCCCCTGCCTCCAAGTGCGCCTTGCGCCGACCGCATGCGTGCATTGATATCAGCGGGTGTCATGCCGCCCTCTAGCGTATCCCAAACATGCTGGTAAGCTGTGAGCGTAACCTTGTTTGCCATTTTCATCAGCGAAAGCTCAGCGGCAGACTTATACATACGGCACCCAAGTGTAACGGGGGTCGCGTCTGAAATCTCAAACGCCGGCGCAGCGGATTTCATGCCTTCAACAACAAAATAACGCATGGTTTTCTCAAAGCCGAGCTTACCGCCTTTCAATCCGCGGTCTGCAAGGATTTGGGCCACACGTTCAAACGGGCTTTCGTGCTCGTGCCATGGGCGTACATCATCGCCAAAGGTCATGCTTTCGCGAACACTGGGTTCTTCGAAATAAGGTGTCACCACAGCGATTTCGCCGTCACGCGGGATTACTATTGCGGTTAATCGTTCGCTGCGTCGCCAACGAATGCCCGTAAAATATAACATCGCGGAACCGGGCTCGATCAAAATCGCGGAAAGCCCGTGTTCATGCATCAGCGCCTGCGCTTTGCTAATACGCGCCTTGCGTTCTGCCACCGATATTGGCGCAGCGCCTGACGTGATATTCGTGAGGCCACTTGCGCTGGTTTCAACTGCCAGGCCGCTCGCCGACGCAACAGCCGCCGCACCAAGCCCCAACCCGCCTAACTTCAAAAGTTCTCTTTTCGATAAGGTCATCTTCAACTCAATCCTGCTTGTAAACCACGCCGTCTTTCATCACGAAAGTCACATTTTCCAGCACACTCACGTCCTCCAGTGGATTGCCATTCACAGCGATGATATCCGCCAAATATCCGGCCTTCAGTTGTCCAAGTGTGTCTTGCTTCATCATCGCGGCAGCATTCATGGTCGCAGCCTGCAGGGCCTGAAGCGGCGTCATGCCGTAAGTCACCATACGCGAAAGCTGCTTGCCATTATCACCGTGCGGATAAATGGCGGCATCGCTGCCCAGCACCATGTTCACCCCGGCTTTTGTAGCCATGGTGAAGCTTGCGCGCTGCTTTTTTGATACCATACGTTCCTTGTTGATATTTTCTTCGGGCACACCGTTTTCTTCACCAAAAGCAAGCGTATATTCGGTGTTATAGATATCCATCGAAAAATATGTGCCGTGTTCTTTCGCCAAACGAACACCCTCTTCGTCCAAAAAGCTCACGTGCTCAACACTGTCTACGCCGGCTTTAATCGCAGCGACAATACCGCTGGTCCCGTGCGCGTGCGCGGCCACTGTTAGCCCTCGCAAGTGAGCTTCGTCTACAATTGCACGCATTTCCTCAAGGCTATATTGCTGGATGCCAACCTTTGTGCCCTTGGAGAACACACCCCCTGTGGCGCAAAATTTTATGGCGTCGGCGCCGTATTTGATATTTTCACGCACTTTTGCGCGCACGGCCCAAGGTCCGTCTGCTACACCGCCCGCTACATCCTGCTTTTCAGGTGGCGCAAAATTATTGTCACAGTGCCCTCCGGTAACGCCAATTGAGTGCCCCACCGCAAAAATACGGGGCCCGACAATATCACCAGCGTTGATACCGTCACGCACGCCAATAACACTGTATCCATCTGCTCCCAAATTACGCACCGTGGTGAAACCCGCCATCAGGGTTTTGCGAGCATTTTTTACAGCTATCACTGTTTGGCGCGGTACCGAATTTCCCATACTGCCGAGGAAGGACGCATCCGCGTCGCCCGAAAGATGAACATGCATATCCATAAGACCTGGCATGAGCGTCATACCAGCCAAGTCAATATGGGTCGCACCTTCAGGCATTTGGATGTCACTTTTGGTACCCAGGGCAATTATCATATTGTCCCGCACAATCAGCGCAGCGTCTTCTGTGCGTGTGCCGTCTGCCACATTCACAAAGGCTGCGGCGGTTATATAGCTGTCCTGCGCGGCAACACCGCTTCCAAACACGGCCAGTACTGCACCTGCTAACAGCTTTGAAAATTTGTCCACGCCTCGCTCCTGTGATTGATGTTTTTTTGATCAAGTCGTGAGCCTAGATGGAAATAATCGCGCTGTCTATGACGGCAGTCTGCCTTGGCCCTATAGCGCTAAAAACGGCACTGTTCCTCAGCCAGCAGAAAAATAAATCAGCTTTTTTGGAATAAGTGCTGCCACCCCGGCGTAGTGGTTCATGAAGGGGATAATGGCACCCTTCTTTATCTTAAATCGGTTACTATGAAGGAGAAATAAAATGCCACTAGGTAGAGCAAATAGCGATAACACTTCGTCTGATACCAGCGTAAGGGGCGTGGCCCAACAGCGATCAAGCGACCGTCCCTCACTAAAGGATGTGAACCGCATTCGCGGGACCGACGGCGACGATACAATTATCGGAACGGACGGCGATGATCTTATCTATGCCGGTGCTGGCAACGATGTTGTTGAAGCGGGTGACGGTAACGACGGTGTACGGGCCGGTGCTGGTGACGACCAAGTTTCAGGCGGCGACGGCGACGATAAAATTGGTGGCGGCGAAGGCAACGACCGAATTCACGGTGATGACGGTGCCGACACACTTTTTGGCGGGTCTGGCGACGACGGCATTGACGGCGGTAACGACAATGATCTCATTTATGGTGGTCAAGGCAACGATGTAATCGACGCCGGTGACGGCGATGACAAAGTTCGAGCCGGTGCTGGCGACGATGAAGTTTCCGGTGGCGACGGCGATGACAAAATCGGCGGCGGTGAAGGCGATGACCAGCTTTCTGGCGGCGACGGTGACGATAAGCTTTTTGGTGGCGCCGGAAATGATCGCATGGACGGCGACGACGGTAATGACATGCTTTTTGGCGGTGCCGGTAACGATGTGCTTGTCGGTGGTGACGGCGACGACGAAATGTTTGGTGGTCAGGGCGACGACGACTTGAGCGGCGGTGCTGGTAATGACTTCCTCGCGGCAGGTCTTGGCGACGACGCATTATCTGGCGGTGAAGGTGCAGATACTTTTGCCTTCGGTTTCCGCCAACATGAAGGCGAACCACAGCATTATGGTGACGATACTATTGCTGATTTTTCTGCGGAAGAAGGCGACGTTATCAAGCTCGTAGGGCGTGATTTGGAAACTCGTTTCGAATACGGCGACAGCGACGGTGATAATATCGATGACTATACGCTGATCACCGTCTTGCAAGGAAACGGCGAAGAAGACAGCGACAATGTGGTTGTTGGTACAATCCTGGTTGAAGGCAACTTGCTAACCGAAGATGACATATCTCTCGGCATGAACAATGCCGAGGCTGACACAGCCATCTAGCACTCAAGCTGCTTTTTACCAACCTCCCCGAACGGCGGCGTGTTTTCACGTCGCCGTTTGTTTTTGCCTACTATGGTCAGTTTAAGCGGGAATGAATCCTGAAAGGTTCAATATTCCAGAAGGCCCAGCCCAAAAACAGGGTCTGGACCAACAGCGCCAATGTCAGTCACAGTGCTATTTAAAAGCACCATGGCCTTCGAAACAGCACCAACGTCTGGCTTTTTTAGCTGATGCGCCAAAAACGCAGACACAACCGGCGCAGCAAAAGAGGTGCCGCTATATTGCTTGCGGCCCAGCACGCTGGCGGCATCAATTTCTACGCCCACCGCCGCATAATCAACAGCCCGGCCCCGGTTGGCATGTTCAAAAATTATATTCATCGCATCTACAGCTGTAACACCGACGACATTTCCTTGTGCAGCAGGAAAGCGGTCCGGCCCTGCTGGCCCTTCATTGCCAACGGCAGCAACAATTATATGGCCGCGTTTGATAAGGTTACCAACAGCTGTTTTCAAGAGCGGATTCGCCGGGCCTGCGATGCTCATGTTAATTACACCCACATTCGACATTGCTAAAAACTCTAGCGCAAGCACAATAGATTCCGCGTCTGCATAGGCTGCAGGACCCGAAAAAACATCTACGGCCACAATCCGTGTGTCAGGGTGACGGGCTAAAATTGACGCAACTGCGGTGCCGTGATCACGAGGTGTTACCCGTTCACCACGCCCCATATTGCCTTGCAAAATTTTTGCACCTTCAAAAGCTTCATGGGCCGCATTTACGCCCGTGTCGATCATGCCTACAACTGCAGCAGGCTCGGGTTTTTTGGCGCGGTCCGCTGTGTTTTTTTTGGCAGATAGCGGTATGGCCTTTTCAGTTACAGAATAGGCCATACCAGCGGCTTTAAACCCGGACGGCGCATAAGCAACATTATAGCCAAAATAGGATTTCTGGTCAGTGTTCTTCACGGCGGCGAGTGCGTCCTTCATGGCCATACCGCGGGGCACCAGCATTAAATCCATGGTTAGGCCAATGGCTGACAAAACAGTTTGCCGCTGCATGCGAAAACCCATTTCCTCAAGCGCCGATTTGGCTTCGTCAGATAAATTAATCCCTATGATTTCGCCGTGCCGCACCAAAACTCGCCGGTTCCCCTCCTGGACAAAAGCCAAACCATATTTTTTCTGAAGTTTCTTTTCTGCGGACCGTCTTTTGCTTTCTTTGGTTTTACGAGCTTCGATACGCCGAATTAGCTTTGCGGCTCGCAAACGCTGCTTGATGAGCTGCTGTTGAAACTCGCGTGAAATAACACTGTCCGCTGAGACGGCCCTGTCTTTGGTATTGCGGCGAATACGGCTACCTGTGGCCCCGTCAGCAGGACGGCGGCGTTTGCCATCCTCAGACTTAGGTGTCTCACCCGGTCGGGATTGGGGCCGTGGCTGGGGGCGCGGTTGGGGGCGTGGCTGATGCTGGGGCGCTGGACGGTCTTGTGATGTCAATGCTACGGCAGGAATGTCGGGCAAGCTAGACACCAAAAATATGGCGCCAAACATTGCCACTATTGTCCGCCTTAAACCATTCATTCGCACGGCGTCGCCTCCTTTAGCTTCTTACAAAGCTATACTACGAATATGAACAAAAATTATTCCGTTCTTTGCAAATTAAATAAAGTTGGGAATAAATTGGACAAGGCAGCGTAGTAGCAGCATAGACGAAACAAAACACAAATACCCCGTTGGGAGCATATGTGACAGGATTTCAGGATCAGATTGTGGAGGCAATCCCGCGGTTGCGGCGTTTTTGTGTGGCCATTACCAGCAGCATGGCTGACGGTGATGATCTATTGCAAAGCACTGTTGAGCGCGCCCTGAAACGACGAGAAACTTTTAAGCCTGGGCAAAGAATGGAAAGCTGGCTTTTCAAAATTGCCCAAAACCAATGGATTGACCAAAAACGTGCAGACCTAAGGCGAGGACCAATGACCGATCTTTCTGAGACAACACATATTGCAGGCGAAGATGGCCGCTCCAAGGTGGAAAGCCGGTCCCTTATGCGGTCACTTCTGGACTGTATTTCATTGCTGCCAGAACAACAGCGACTTGTGGTTGCGCATGTTTTGGTCGACGGCCAGTCCTACAAAGAAGCGGCGGGTAACCTTGGCGTGCCAGTAGGAACCATTATGAGTAGATTAAGCCGCGCGCGTAAAACGCTGGAAACCCAGCTGCTAGACAGTGAAGAGTGAACAGAATATGAGCAAAATCACCGATGCAATGTTAATGGCCTACGCGGACGGTGAATTGCCAGCAAGTGAGGCAGTTTCAGTGGAAGCCGCCATTGAGCAAGACCCCAAACTGCAGTCAAAACTGGCCCGCCACCAGGCGCTTAACGCTGTATTTGACGACGGGTTTTCCGAAATTGATAACCAGCCACTACCATCAGGCTTGATGGCGTCCATCGAAAACAGCGAGCAGGCTGAAACCCAAGTTGTCCCTTCAATAATGTCGCGTCTCGGCGAATTTTTTGGCGGCCTGGACGGTTGGCGACCAACTTTGGTGGCTGCGTCATTGCTTCTTTTTGCGATGGTCGCTTTTTTTCCTTCCGCCAACAACGGCGATCAAATTCCGCAGCAGCTTGTTGCCATGCTCGACAGGCTGCCTGACGGTTCGGCGGCCAACGGCACTCGCATTGACGCTAGCTATGTTGGTAAAAACGAGCAATTTTGCCGCGCCTTCAGTGACCGGCCCTTCTTGAATAAAAAAGGCCTCGCTTGCCGGGAAAAAACCGGCACATGGACACTTGTTGCGTCTGATGCATTGCCTCCTGAAGGGTCATTTATGCCGGCCGGCGAAGATGCTGTTAAATCGGCGATATCCCGCATGGGGCTTGCACGACTAGACGACGAGGCAGCATATCTGCGAGACAATTAAAAAAAGGGCTCGACGATCTAACACATCGACAAGCCCTTTATTGGTCTTTATTTTCCTTAGCGTGCAGCCGATGCGGCCTTTTCAAACTCTTCTTTGGCATGCTTGAACTGGTTGAGCGATTTTTCCACATACATCAGTACTTCGTCCACATAGCCATCTGTAGAGGCCGACCAAACCCGGTTGATATAGCGCTCACCTGCCGCAAACGACGACATAATATCTGCGTAGGCTTTCAATCCGAAAATATGCTTCATGCTTTCACGCGCATCCGCAAAGCGGATCAGGTCATCCCTGAATATCTTGTCGATTTCAAACCGCATTTCGTAGGTTGGTATTTTGTCTTTCCTGCCATCAAGTTCATTCAGGTTTTTGACAATATTGTCGAGGCTTTCTACCAAGCCAGCCCGGTTTTCTGTCAAAACTTTATCGTCTTTTGCGGCCGCTGATTCAGCTCGTTTTGAAAGGAATACGCCAAGCGCACCAACAAAAATAACTGCAATGAAGGGCGGCCAATCCATTGTCGTAGGGTTGAGCGACGTGAGAAAGGCACCACCAAGGAAGGCGATTACCACAAGTAATTTTGCTACATTTTGCATAATTTTTCCCCTAACCCTGCATGATCATATTTACGGCAATGCCTACACCAACTAGCGCCTCGCCAACAATAAGGCCCGCGGCAATGGGTATGCCGGTGTTTTCAGACCAAACCTTACCTTTTTTACGGTCAGTAATTTCGCGGAGCAAAGTGCCAAGCGAATAGGTAAGTACAACATTGAACGGCAAGTAAAACCCTAGCCCAACGGTAATGCCGAGGCCGCCCTGCATTGCAGTAAGTAGGCCGCCCAGCGCAGCACCTGCAAAGTATTTTTCAGCGGGGACATCACCGCCTGTAATACCTTTTACCATTTCCGCCAGCGCAACACCTTGCGCTGCTGGCAGTTCGGCGGAACCAAATTCGTAACTTTCAGCGAGCACAAAAATCAGACCAATAATTACAATAGGGCCTAGCCACGCACCAAAAAACTGCCCCATTTGCTGCATGCGTGGTGTCGCACCCACAAGATAGCCTGTTTTGAGGTCCAGCATCAGGTCTGTCGCCTGGCTCATGGCCACACAGGTTGCTGCACCAACTGTTATGGCCGCGATGATCGCCGGTCCAGTATCCATGCCGCCAAAGCTCTGCGTGATAATAATCAGCAGCGTTACGGCGATTAAAGTCATGCCGGAAAGAGGCGACCAATTGGTGCGGCCAATGGCCTCAGAAAGAATAATGCCCGCCATCCAAATCCAGAGCGTTCCCAGAACCGCCATCGTTAGGGCCCGCGCGAGGCCAACTTGCTCGTTCGCACCGTATGCCATGACGCCAAGCAAAACAGCAGCACCAACGATTGCCATATAGAGAAGCTTGATCGGCATCTCGTCGCGGCTCATGGCGCTTTCATTTTTTGTGGAAGACTGCATGGAGCCAATAGCGGACTTGATAAGCGGAAACGCGAACATCACACCGATAACAGCGCCACCAATGAGCATGCCAATGCCAGTGGGCCGGAACAGTGTGCTTCTTAATACGCCAGGGTTGGTAACAGCCACCCCGTCAACAACCGGCAACATGCCAGTTACATCGAGAAGCGGTGCCAAAATCCAGTAACAAACATAGCCGCCAATAATGAAGGCAACGCCCCCGCGGCCAGCGATAAAACCAACGCCAATGGTCATTAAGGACAGGAACCAAGCGCCGTTCAGATATTCGGGCAATAATTCACTGCCAACTACGCTGTTGATCCAGTTGAAAAAATGAAAGTCTGCGCCGCCGCTCCACAAATAGACGGCGGCAGAAAGAACCGCAGCGCCCAGCAACAATACGGCCTTATGAATGCCCGCGCCCGGAGATTTTAAAATCGACGCAACAGCCACCCCGCCCGGGTAGGTTAGTCGCTCAAAGTCGATCATTTGTTTCCTGAGCGGAATGATAAAAGCGATGCCAAGGAAGGCGCCTGCGATAGCACCAAATGTCAAAACATAAGGGTTAAATTCGTATCCGTATCCAAGGATAAAGATTGCCGGCACAGAGAACATCATGCCCGATGACGCTCCGTTTACGGCGCTGGCCACTGTTTGCACAACGTTATTTTCAACGATTGAGCGCCGCCGCAAGATACCACGCAGTATCCCGAAACCAAGAATAGCCGCTAGCTCCGATCCTTCTATTGAAAAGCCAAGCCGTAACGACGCATACCCAATGGAAACAGCGATAACAACGCCGAGAAAATAACCGACAATCACCGCTTGTGGTGTAAGTTCCGGATACGCACCGCGCGTTATCGGCCCTTCACTTGATACATTTTCTGTGGACAAACTTCCCTCCCCAGGAGTTTTTCGATTTATCGTTTACGAGCATGATGACAATTCGCTCACGCCGCTTGTAAGACAAACCTTGCAAGCTGCTACAAACAAGAATAGCACTAGCATATCTGTCGTACCCTAGCGACAATAAGCATAAATTAACGAGCGTCCAATGTCTTTCTTAGGCACAAATCACAGCCCTGCGTGGCTCAAGGAGCGTCTGAAGCGTCACTTCAGCGAACTGGCGCGGCTGGCGCTTCCTGCTGTGATGATGCGCATCGGACTAATGGGGCTGGCGATGGTCGACACCGCGATGGTTGGGCACTATGCCACGCAGCATCTCGCCTGGCTTAATTTGGCGAACCAATCGCTGATTATGTTTGCGCTTGTCGTTGGCCTTGGGCTTTTGTCGGGCATTCTTTTTTATACATCCAACGCTTTTGGTACCGACGACTTCAGAGAAGCCGGTCGCATTTGGCGCCGGAACATTCCCTTCACCCTTGTGGTTGGCGGCCTGATACTTTTGTTGATATTGCCGGCACAATACTGGCTGACCCTGCTTGGCCAAACCCCTGAGGACGCAGAATATAGCGGCTGGATCGCGGTGATACTCGCGCTTGGTCTTCCAGGCCACATGCTGTTTGTAAATTGCACCATGTTTCTAGAGGGCATCAAGCGTGCAGGCATTGGTTTCTATATTATGCTTGCCGCAAATCTGGTGAATGTTGGGCTGAATTATGCGCTTATCTTTGGTGAACTGGGCATGCCTGAGCTTGGTGCCGAGGGTTCCGCCTGGGCATCAACGGGCGTTCGCTGGTTTATGGCATTCGCCGCTTTTTCCTTTGTATGGTGGGCCCCCAGCCTAAAAAAATACGCCGTGCGCAAGCCCCACGGGCAATCATACAAAGACTGGGCAGACCAGCGCCAAATGGGGTACGCCTCTGCCGTTTCCCTTGCTGCGGAGGTTCTGGCTTTCGGTGCGCTCGCTATTTTCGCAGGGTGGTTAGGCACCGTTCCTTTGGCCGCCCACGGCGTCATGTTCCAGGTCGTTGGTATCCCTTTGATGATTTCAATTGGCCTGGGTGTGGCAACCACAGTTCGAGTTGGCATCGCCTTTGCCCGAAAGGACCGAGCAGATACAGCTCTTGCGGCTATCAGCGGTATTCTTATGAATTTTGCTGTCGTCGGCGCGCTTGGCATAATAATCGCCTTCAACACCGAATTACTGATGCGGATATTCACCGAAGACGAACGCATCATCATCCTTTTGTTGCCAATTGCGGGCCTTTTTGTGCTTGCGATGCTTTTTGACGCGTCGCAAATGGTAGCTTCCCTGATTCTACGGGGATTCAAGGAGACCTGGTGGCCAACTTATTTGCAGTCTTTTTCCTTTGCCGCTGTGATGTTACCTGCTTGTTACTATTTTGCGTTCCCTGCCGGGATGGGCCTCAAAGGCCTAATGCTTGGCATGCTAGTCGGCGTGGTTATTGCCTGGTTGCTGCAAATCGCACGCTTCATTTGGTTAATCCGTCGGCCCTTGGCCGGTTAGGCTAAAATACCAAACAAGACGAATTTTAAACATTTGTTTGCCTTAGTTTTACCTTTTTAGGTTCTACTATTAAATATGTCCAAGACTGGTAAACTTAAGGGAGCACAAAACCGGCGGCGAAAATATAGCCGTTCCTTTGGCGCCAGCACGAAAGCTGCGCCCAACTCAAAGGGTAATAAACACGAGCGGGGCAAACAAGAAATGAAGCGAGCTCTAACAGTAATTTTGCTGATACCGCTGATGTCGTCGACAGCGGCGGCTCAGTCGTTTATCGGCGACGGCATCAGTACGGCTGTAGAAGCCGTTCAACAAGGGCTGGACTTAATTTGGCCAGACGAATTGAACCTGGAAGACGTAAACGCCCGCGCCGGGATCGGGTTTGGCACAACACCGGATTATGTTGGGTCGGATGATTACCGCTTGCGGGTCGTGCCGCTCATCGACATTCGCTATAAGGATATTTGGCGCCTGAACGGCAGTGTATTAACACTTTCTGCTTTCAGGAAAGGCAAACTGGAGGCCGGGCCTCTGGTAAATTATCGACCGGGCAGATCGGTAGGCCGCAATCCTGCGCTCGAAGGCCTAGGCTCGATAGGGTCAGTTTTTCAAGTCGGGGCTTTTACCCGATACAAATCCAAAACAGCACTTTTCTCTGTGGATTACCGCTATGGTCTCAGTGAAAACATCCGCCACAGCATGCGCCTTACGGCCGGACACGGCATATACAAAAACGGTAATTTTTACGCCATGCTGGGAGCGCGAGCCAAATGGTTATCCAAGGTTACCATGCAGACCGCTTTTGGTATTACTGAAGAACAGGCAGAAAACTCTGCGATTGGGCTACCGGCGTTTGAAGCAAACGGTGGGTTTTCTGAAGTTGCTGTCAATCTGGTCGGGGCTTACCGCTTGAATGAGAAAGCACGGTTATTGACGCTCATATCTTACGGGCATCTGTTGGGTTCGGCCAGAAACAGCCCGCTCGCGGCGGAAGGCGTGGGGTCGGGTTCACAGTTTGCAGTGGGCGCCGGGATGGTTTTCAGTTTTTAGGCTTGCGCCACATAGCCAAAATCACACCCAAGTCGTAATTTCTTCAAGCGGCTTTTTATCAATGTCCGGCACTTCAACACCGTCTGCAGGATAGCCTGTAACAACGAGCATTGTTGGTCTCTCATTTTTTGGGCGGCCACAGATTTCATTGAGAAAACCCATGGGCGACGGCGTGTGTGTAAGTGTCGCCAAACCAGCGTTATGCAGTGCGGCGATCAAAAACCCGGCCGCAAGCCCTGCGCTTTCATGTACATAATAATTCTGGGTTCGCTCGCCCGACTCTGCGTCCAGTCCGTAGCTTTCGCGGAATACAGCAATAAGATACGGCGCTTTTTCCAAAAATGGTTTCTGGTCGTCAGTACCAAAGGGCTCCAGGTCCTTAAGCCAGGTATCGGAAGCGCGCCCCCCATAAAACTCGCGCTCTTCTTCTTCAGCCGCAAGCCGTAATTTTCGTTTGGCCTCTGGGCTTTCAATAACTGCAAAATGCCAAGGCTGCTTATTGGCCCCAGAGGGCGCGCGACCCGCAGTTCGGATCGCATTTTCAATCACCTGTTTTGCAACGGGCTTGTGCGAGAAATCTCTTATAGTCCTGCGACTTTTCATCAGGTCAAAAAATGCGTCACTCCGTTCGATCATTTCCTTTTCATTTCGAAAGGAAAACCCTTCCAGCGGGACAAATTTTGCGTCTTTCATCTAAAATCCTCGATGTTGGTCGCCGACAGTTATAGTCAAAGCCTTAGCGAATATGTTTATATCAAACAATGCATTTAGGAAGGATCACAATTTTGCCATGGCGGGCAAGCAAATTTTGGCATGGGTTCTTCGTCCTATGCTGCTTTGGCCTAAGCGTACCTACGGTCGGCCAGGCAATTACGGTCAACCCAAATACTTTAGATCCCGCGCTGAAGGCTCAACTGGTCAATGAAGACGCGTTTTTTGTCAACGGGGCACTCACACAAGGATTAACGCCTGAAATGGCCAAAACCCGTTACAGGCTCGGCTCCATCAGTCGTACCCTTGTCACACTCACCACTTTAAAGATGGCCGCCGCTGGCATTTTAGATCTAGACGAACCTATCGCTCGCACGCTGCCCTCAATTTTGGATGCAAACCCATTTCGCGTTGCGGTCACGCCTCGCCATATTCTCACGGAAACTGCTGGCTTTGCCGTACCTCCTCTGTTTGGACCTAACGTGCCATTTCAGAATTACCTGACGCAGGTACGAACAGCGGGACAAATGGCCCACACCGACCTTGTCGGCTGGCGGCTATTGACGCTGTTTCTTGAGGCAAAAAGTGGGGACAACATCAAAAGTTTATTCGCGGAACATGTTCTGAATGGCCTGCCCGGCGATGATTATACATTATCTGCGCCCGCGCCGGACCTGCACCTTGACTGGTTGTCGTACCTAACTGCCGACGGTGCACTTATCGCAGAAATCGCGCGGCTCACGGTTCGCAACAGAGACAAAAATGGACAGCGCTTTCTGCCCGCCGATAGTTACGAGCAATTTGTGTCACACCAAAGCTGGCGCATGCACCCGGTTGGGCCCCGCCGCACACTGGGCGGTGTGATGCACGAACTAGGAGACCGTACTTTTGTCAGCCCGCCTGATATCGGCGGCGATGAAAAAGGTGCAAGCTTCCTGACGTTCCCGCACCAAGGCATTGCGTATGTTTCTTTTGATACTGTAACAGCGCCGTATCTTGATGCCGTCAAGGCAGTCGCGGAAACGCATTTTTTGCCCGCACCCGTCGACAACAGGCTAACAGAGGCGCGTGGGCTATACGACAAAGACATCCGCTTCATTGGCAATTATATTCGTTCCGACAAGCCGTCAGCTTGGCTCCAAGACCGTCTGGTCACATTAGATAATGAAAGGCTTATATTATCTGATCGTGGGAGCGGCCATTTAACAATTGAGTTTGGGTCCGGGGAGACGCTCTTACTGGAGAAAAAGGCACCTTTCCTTTTTGAAACTCTCGTTGGGGACCGCGCCATCCTTAGCCCCTACCGGCAAGGTGGATATTTGGTTTTGAACGACGTTCTTTACCGTTACGCCGGCGTGCTGGGAAACCGCACCTTTATATTAGGCTTGTTCCCCATTGCCGTTATGATTTGTTTGTCCAGTTTAATCTATATCCGCAGCACCGTATCCAGTCGGTGGCGCAAAATGGCTATGTTCGGGAGCATTGGTACTTTGTTGATATTGGTTGGTGTAGCCGCTGATTATTACCTGTGGCCTAAAGCCGTATTACTGTGGGACATGGCGTGGTTAGCGAACGTTTGGCGCCTGGTTCTAAACGCGGGGCTCGCGCTGGTTCTTAGCCTGCCGCTTTTTGCCATTTCATTTACAAAACAAGACGAGATGCCAACGAACGGCGCAATTTTCCTAGTGCCCGCGCATCTGGCACTGCTTTGTTTTGGCGCTTTGATGCTTTTACTGATTTTGGTTTCCTGGGGTATTGCCGGAGAGTTTTCTGCCTATTGAATTATCCGCTATTGCGCCGAATAAAACTTTAAGGTCCGTTTTTGGCGTTTAATGTCGAACCAAGCGCACTTATAGTGCGCTCAGTATTCCAGGCAGAAAATAGGGCGAACCACGGATGAATTTTTCCCTTTCCAATAGTGACATCAAAAACGCGCTCGACGTGATTGCGTCTAGCGACGATGATGTGGCCAAGGCTGTGGAGCTGGTTGGATATCCCACTGAGCGGATAAATCAGCAAGGGTTTAACACGGTGCTGCGTGTTATCGTGGGCCAGCAGTTATCCGTAAAAGCGGCTGCGTCGATCTGGGAGCGGGTTGAAAAGTTAGGTGGTGAAAACGGTGGGCATAAGGCTTATGCTGGCCTTTCAGATGAAACTCTCCGCGCCGCCGGACTTTCAAGGCAAAAGGTGAATTATGTTCGCTCGCTTTGTGAAACATCGGCCAACGGAGTGTTGGATTTTGAAACACTACCCAAATTGTCTGATGAAGAAGCGATCGCTGCCATCACCGCTGTAAAGGGCCTTGGGGTTTGGAGCGCACACATATATTTAATGTTTTCTCTGGGCCGCGCGGATATCATGCCAGTGGGTGATTTAGCTGTACGCGTGGGTATTGGGCGCATCGTAGGCTTGACGGAGCGTCCCACTGAAAAGGAATGCGAGCGGATCGGCGAGCGGTGGAAACCTTACCGCAGCGCCATGGCGCTTTTGGCGTGGCATTATTATTCGAATGCTCCATTTTAGCTTTCTCACACCATAAGAGAGCCTTACTATTTTTTAACTGCTCTGAATTAGGATACAATAACCCTAGAATTAATCGAGGCAAGCCTGTGAGTGACTTCAAAAAACTGACCGACAAAATTACTGTATCGCCCCAAATCAACGAAGCCAGCATTGACGCGGCAGCTGATATGGGGGTCACGCTCATAATCAATAACCGGCCAGACGGAGAAGAAGCAGGGCAACCCACTAACGAAGACCTTGCAAGCTATGCAGCAGGCAAAGGCATCAAATGGGCTTTCATACCTGTTAATCCGGGTCAAATGACCATGGAAGGCATCGAAAGCATGAGCTTTGCCCTGAGAGACAACCAAAAAGTTCTGGCTTACTGCCGCACGGGAACGCGCAGTTGCACGCTTTGGGGCCTTGCCGAGGCGTTTGTTGGCGGCACCCCGACACCAGAGATTTTATCCAGTGCTTCTGCGGCAGGGTATGACCTGTCAGGCATGGCACCTACGCTTGAGCATTTGCACGCAAACGCGGGTTCTTGAACCACTCCAATAAATAACTTACCAAACGTTCGGTTATTTATTGTCAAGCTCAAAGCATTTCAGTAAAAACGTATATTCTTCAGCCACTTCGCGCAAACGGTCAAACCGTCCTGATTTGCCGCCGTGCCCCGCTCCCATGTTAATTTTCATGGCAAGAAGGTTATCATCTGTCTTGGTAGCCCGCAGCTTCGCTGTCCATTTGGCTGGCTCCCAATAGGTCACGCGCGGATCGTTCAAACCACCGGTCACAAGCATCGGCGGATAGGCTTTCTCTTCGATGTTGCTGTAAGGACAATAACCAGAAATCAAATCATAGGCGGCCGCGTCTTCAATGGGGTTTCCCCATTCGGGCCATTCAATTGGGGTGAGCGGCAAGTCGGCATCCAACATAGTGTTCAACACATCGACAAATGGTACATGCAGTACCGCGCCTTTAAACAGGTCGGGAGCCTGATTAAGCACCGCGCCGATAAGTTCTCCACCAGCACTGCCGCCAGAAATGCTTATTTCTCTGTCGGCCGCATATCCGTCATGAACAAGAGCTTTTGCCACATCAACAAAATCATTGAAGGTATTTTCACGGTCTTTCAATTTTCCGGCCTCGTACCAGCCGTAGCCCAACTCGTCACCGCCGCGAATGTGCGCTATTGCATAAGCAAACCCGCGATCCAGCAGGGAAAGCCGTGCTGAAGAAAAAGAAGGACTCATTCCAAGGCCATATGCGCCGTACCCGTATAAATGCAGGGGAGCACCAGCCTTCCTCGACCAGTCTTTTTTGTAAACAATGCTCACTGGCACTTGCGCGCCGTCACGCGCTGTCACCGTCAAACGCTCGGACGCATAATCATCTTTCGAATAACCGGACGGAATTTCCTGCTCTTTACGTAGCAACAATGTCTGGTCTACCAGTTGAAAATCGAAAACTGTGGGCGGAGTAGTTAGGCTTGAGTAAGCCAGACGTACAAAATCTTGCGATGGCTCGGCATTGTGCCCAAGACCAACCTCATAAACTGCCTCGGGTAACTCTACATAACTGCCGCTCTCACCAGGTTGCCAAATGAATATCTGGTCCAGCCCGTCCAGCCTGTCATCAACTGCCAAAAACCCGTCAAACGCCTGCATGCCGTGTATATAGCGCCGTTCACTGCCTTCAATTACGGGCACCCAGCTTGCTTCTTCCGGCTTCGGCTTTTCCGAGGAAAAAATACAGAAATTCTTATGATCCCGGTTTGAGCGCACATAAATTTGCTGCCCCCCGTGATCCACATAATAATCATGCCCTTCACGGCGCGGTGCCAGACACATCGGAGCTGCGCTCAAATCAGATAGTGGCAACAAATGGCACTCGGCCGTCACATGGTCGGCCGACCGTATCACCAGAAATTCGTTTGAACTAGTAGCTTGAATATGAACAAAAAAGCTGCTGCTTTCTTCCTCAAATATCTCAGTGTCAGATGGGCCGCCAATTTCGTGACGAGCAACCAGATACGGACGCCATTCCTTAGAGACTTTCACATAAAAAAAGCTTTTGCTGTCCGCCGACCACACCAGTTCACCGGAGGTTTCTTCAACTGTGTCTTTTAAGTTTTTGCTTGTCGCCAATTCACGAACCCGAGCCGTGAACCGCTCAGACCCGTTGTCGTCCACACTGTAGGCCAAAAAACGTCCGTCCGGGCTTACCGACAAAGACCCAACCTTGAAAAACTCTTTTCCTTCTGCCTCAGCGTTTTCGTCAAAAAGAAGCTGCCATCCCCCGCCGGAGAAAGGGTCCCCGGTTCGCGGACGATAATACCAAACCCGGTACTGTGACCCCTCTCGGAAAGACCAGCGGAAATCATATTTTCCTTTTTGCCAGGGCACGCCTTCGTCGTCTTCTTTAACGCGGGCCTTAATTTCTGAAAACAGTTGCTCTGTGAGCGACTTTTGCGGGGCCATCACCGCTTCAAAATAGCGATTTTCAGCCCTCAGGTACGCAAGCACATCCTCATCGGTCACTTCCGGATAAGCCGGGTCCTTCAACCAATAATAGGGGTCGGAGTGGGTTTTGCCGTGATGAGTGGCTTCATAAGGTTTGGTTGAAGCAACAGGCGGCGTGATATTTTTTGGGGCGACCAACATTAAAGAAGTTCCTTTTATTGCTGCCCTTTGGTACGTGCGCCAACACACGCTGTAAAGCGTAATATTCAGCCTGTTTCAATTGTGTGTCGAATTGTAAGGGCCCACGCTTTGCGCTTGCCAAAATGCCGGATCGCTGCCAAACAAGCCTACAAACAAAAGACTGAAAAGGGATACTTCTGTGACCACAAACCCAGACCATCTAAGCGCCCTGCGCGCCGAACTATCAGCGCAGAAGCTTTCCGGCTTTATCATACCGCTAACCGACGAACATATGAGCGAATATGTTGGCGACTATGCGCAGCGGCTGGCTTGGGTCACAGGTTTCACGGGCTCCGCTGGCAACGGTGTGGTGTTGGAAGAAAAAGCGGCTGTATTTATCGATGGACGCTATACCATCCAGGTTGCTTCCGAAGTTGATAGCGCCCTTATAGAAAATCATCATTTTGAAACCTATCCTCTTCTCAAATGGATAAAAGACAATTGCCAAAAGGGAGCGCGCATCGGCTATGACCCGGAGCTGGCCACGGTAGCCTGGGAAGAAACCGCAGCAAAAGAACTGATGGACACCGGCATTGAGCTCGTCGCAGTGGAAGAAAATCCGGTAGATAGCGCTTGGCAAGACCAGCCAGAGCCTTCGCTGGCGGAAGTATACGGCCACGACACCCGTTACACAGGCAAAAGCGCGGCAGAAAAACGTGTCGACATTGCCTCAGAGCTTCAAAAACAAGGTGCCGACGCGGCGGTCGTCACCATGCTAGATAGCGTTGCCTGGGCCTTTAACATCCGCAGCCAGGACGTGCTCAATACGCCCGTGCCGCACGCTTTTGCGCTGATGGACAAGCACGAACAAACAACACTGTTTGTAGACGAGCGAAAAGTAACAAATGAATTGCGTGTATTTCTGGGCAACAAGGTCCGCCTGGAACCCCGCACCGCCTTTTATGCTGAGCTTGAAAAGCTAGCCGCGGCGGGCAAAAAAATCCTTGTAGACCGCGCAAGCAACAATGCCCGCGTTTTTAAAACCCTGCGCGATGCGGGCGCCACTTTGATTGAAGGTCAGGACCCTTGCATCCTGCCAAAGGCAAAAAAGAACCCAACCGAAGTTCAGGGCGCACGAGACGCCCACATTCGCGACGGGGCGGCCATTTGCGAATTTCTGCACTGGCTTGAAATCGAAGCTCCAAAAGGCGGCATCGACGAGATTATCGCAGCCGACAAGCTCTGGGAAATCAGACAACAACGGGACATTTTGAAAGACCGTAGTTTCGACACTATTTCCGCGGCCGGCGCAAACGGCGCGCTTTGTCATTACAGGGTTAGTGAAGAAACAAATCTTCCGCTCGCCATGGACAGCATTTATCTGGTGGATAGCGGCGGCCAGTATCTGGACGGAACCACCGATATCACCCGCACCGTTATTGTTGGCACGCCTACGACAGAGATGAAAGATCGCTTCACGCGGGTACTACGCGGCCATATCGCACTAAGCCAAACACGATTTGCCAAAGGCACACCGGGCATGGCTCTTGATGCCATTGCCCGTCGTCCTCTATGGGAAATTGGTCTCGACTATGACCACGGGACCGGGCACGGCGTGGGCTCTTTCCTTGCGGTGCATGAAGGGCCTCAGCGCATTGCGAAATTTGGCACCATGGTACCGCTCGAGGAAGGCATGATTCTGTCCAATGAGCCTGGGTACTATAAAGAAGGCGAATACGGTATCCGTATCGAAAACCTGGTCACCGTGCGCCCAGCCGAAAGCGTAGAAGGCCGCGACATGTTTGAGTTTGAAAACCTCACGTGGGCCCCAATTGACCGCAACCTTATTGCAGTGGCCGCGCTCAATGACAGCGAGCTTACGTGGCTTAACAATTACCACGCTGAAGTTTACGAAAAACTAAATAGCCTTGTGGATGGCGAAACAGGGAAATGGCTAAAAACAGCAACAGCACCCATGCTTCGGGCATAATATTTTACGCTACAACGGCAAAACCGCGGACACCGGTGCACCGTCACCGCAACTATGGCGTCAAATCCCGCCAAAACATGTCACGGTAGTCGTAAGCCCTGTGAAATTTGTTACCATCCCACTCAAGCGCTAACGCCCGTTCCAGTCCACGCTCGGATACCTTGGTCGGATTAAGAATAACAGCTGCCTGATCAGTGCCTATCTGAAAGACAAGACCATCTTCACCGGCGTCTGCAAGTGAGGTTACCAAGCCCTGCGCAACCTCCGCGCCCGAAGGGTCATAGCAATCCGGGAAAACTTCCTGGTCACAGATATCGGCAAAATTACCTACAAGAGAAAACCTCTCAACACTAAAACTGAGGCTAGAGGCAGGCTGTGCTGTGTCCTGCAGAAATTGCCGGTAAATTTCAGAGGCAACGATAATCGCAGCATCTATGCTGGACGCCAACACCATATGGGCAATACCGCGCGAGGCGAAGCGCCATTCGGGCACACTCGTCGCAAAGGCCGAAAGAACAGTGTCGGCCGTACCGGCAGGCATAACGCCTTGCAACAAAGCTCTTTTCTCCTTGTGACGAACAGAGGGAGAGGTCATGTCTTTTAAGGCAGTCAATATGTCTGCAGCTTCAGGCTCCAACTGAGCAAGCGGCGAGGTCGCTGGCAGCCGTGCTGGTTTAAGCCGGAAGGCCACAGGCCAATTGATCAAGGCTTTTGGCACAGCCCGCGGGTCAATACCGGCCTGCGTTTTTTTTAGCGAAGCTTTTGCTGTCATCGCCGTGCCTTCATCCCGTCTGAGCCATCCCGTCCAAATAGGTTCTTACAACATACAGATCCATGATCTCACCGGCCAACAGCCGGTCGAGCGCACTTTGACCGGCCAACTGTTCGTTCGGTGCTTTGATCCAGCTTGTGGCTTGCGCATCGTCATCAAAAATTGTGTGCAAAGCATGATGAATTGCCATCAGGTGCGATAGTCTGGATAACGTATCGTGCGGTACGCCCGAAATTTTATCACTGCGCCAATTATAGAAAGTGCTACGCGAAGGTTGGCCGAGGAGCACCATCTGTTCTTCAACCGTGAGGGACCAGCTATCAGCCAGTTTGAAAAACGCACGCAAACCCATAGGGGCCAATTGCTTGTTCTTGGCTTTATCAAGTTTTCGACGTTCCATAGCTGTACCCCAAAGGCGGCTGGAAAAAACAGGTCAGTTGCCAGAGCGCAAAGAATACGCATAAGCAAGCAGCGCTGCAACTGGCACTAGTCAGCCTGACGAATTTCAAAATCGCTCGTGATCTCGGCCATTGCCCCCAATTGCACAGAAGCCGAACAATATTTGTCGTGGGAAAGTTTGATAGCGCGCTCCACATGGCGGGCGTCAATATCCTGACCAATGACCACAAAATGCATGTGAATTTTCGTGAAGACTCTGGGGTGTTCGGCGGCCCGTTCGCCGTCCATCTCAACCCAGCAATCTGTCACTTTTTGGCGAGATTTTTTGAGCATAAGCATCACATCAATACAAGAACAACCCCCAGCACCCAGCAAAAGCATTTCCATGGGGCGAATGCCGTGATCTAGCCCGCCATCAGCTGATCCGCCGTCCATCACCACCGCATGGCCCGAGGGCGACTCGCCAATGAAAGTTAAATCGCCAGCCCATTTAACGCGCGCCTGCTTTGTCATGAATGTGTCTCCTGCTAAAATTTAATCGTTGTTCTAACCCCAACGTAATGCCGCATCAAGACGGGAATAAAACCTGGTTTTGTCCCACCTGCCATTGCGGATATTTTTTCATCACGCCAGTGAATGTTTCAGAAACAAGCAATTCACCAAGCCAAGCTTGCAGTCCTGGATAGGGAGCCTGGTCGAACCATGTTCGGTCAGTGTTTGCAAACTGACGTATGAAAGGCATGATCGCATAGTCTGACAGTGAAGGCCGCTGACCGAATAAATAAGGACCGTTAGCCAGGCACTTTTCAAGCCGCGCCAAAAACACAAGCGCCGCGTCCCGGTGTTCAACTGCGACCGCCCCGTCATACCGGTTGGCATATTTATACCGATCAAGGTGGTATTTAAATTCACCATCGCAATCGGTGACCAGCTCGATCATGCCCTGTATGTCGCCGCTTTCCGGCCCAAGCCAGCGCAGTGGATCATTTATCCGAAGCGCCCAAAGCATCACATCAAGGCTTTCGTCGACCACAACACCGTCCGGCAGCACCAGCACCGGCACAGTCGCTTTTGAGGACACCTCCAGCATTAAGGCTGGCTTGTCGCGCAAAACCACTTCACGCAGCTCCACTCGCTGATCAGCTGCCGCAATCGCCATGCGCGCCCGCATTGCATAGGGGCAGCGGCGAAAGCTGTATAAAATTGGCAATTTCTGCGTCAAACTGATTTTCTCTTCACAAGTTTCAAGCCACCTTAAGGGCCCTTTATAGCCGCTTATAAATCTCCTGTATGCAACAGTGATTGCTAACCGGCTTGCTCTTGCCTATAAGCTGCTGCATTCTTGGCCCGCGAAGGTCAAGCGCTGCTACGAAATAACACAAAAATAGGTATTTTCCATGGCTGAAGCCCCATCCTTTGTTGACGCTGCGATCAGTGCAAACCGCGACAATTTCATTCTGAAAGCCAGTGCCTGGGCAGAGGCCGACCCCCTGTTCAGCGTTCGCGAACTGGATGGTGCCACAGCAGTTTTTAGTGGCAGTTCAACTGACACTTTTAACGTGCTTGCACTCACAAGAGACAGCAAGCGTTCTGCCGTCGATATAATTGAAGAGGCGCGCAATACGCTTTTTGGCGACAACCGATTCTCCGTATGGAGCTGGCAGGATGGCCAACTGCAAACGCTGCCCGTGGATAAAACGGCGATTGAAGAAAACCTGATCATGGTATGCGACAAGGAAGACTTTAAAGCCGCAAGCAAAACACAGGGGAAATTTGTTACTACGCCCGCCTCTGACCCCGCGCATCTGGGTGATATAGGTGTTGTCCTTGCGTCTGTTTTTGGCGAACAGGAAGAAGGCTTCATGATCCAGTCTGTTTTTGCTGGTCAGGACGAAAGCGCGATCGAAAAATTGGCTGTTCGATTTTTACTTGCTTACACAGACGGTAATCCGGCCGCCGCAGGTAGCTATATACTGGACGGCTCTGTCGCCGGTATTTACGACATCGCCGTTCTGCCTGATCAGCAGAAAAAGGGCGTAGGCAGCCGCATGTTTGACGCTGTCGCCCGCAAGGCAATCGCGAAAGGCGCGCAGTCGTTTACGCTTCAAGCCAGTATTGACGGCGCCAGCATATACGAAAGGGCCGGGTTCCAAACCCTCGGCGTATGTTGGTGCCTCGACATTTCCTGAAGCATGGCTTAGCCTAACGGCTCGGGGATACAGGGGCGGTACGTGTTAGGACAATCCAGAATAGGAACAGCAAAGCACACTCAGTATGGTGACTTTGTAGTTTTTGACGGTGAAAACATCGTCGGGCACAATGAAGCCGCAGATTATTTCTATAAATTCTGGACGTCGCTGGAGAAGCCTAGCCGCAAAGACATCAAGCCAGCCGAGATAAAGCAATATCTGGAACATATTGTTATGATGGATGTGCGACCGGAAGATGGTGGCTTTGCGTTGCATGTTCGGCTTATCGGTACATTCGTTGCCAATTTTTACGGCGAGATCTCTGGCCAGGACATTAGGGCAATGCCCAACAAAAAAGCCGCTGACCGCATCTACCGTATCTGCAAATTGGTGCTGGACCACAAAGCCCCTCTTTTAACCCTTACGCCCGCTCTATCAGAAGACAAACAACATCTTGAAGCGCTGGCTCTTTATTTGCCCCTGTTTGATGAAGCTGGCGAAATTGAAAAAATCATGGTTTGCGTCGATGTTATGTCAAAGTCTTTGTAACACGCACAGCTTTAAGGCCTCACAAAGTGGCTTTTTACTTGACTGACCATAGCGTCAGGATTGTAATGAACTGAATGAAACGGCGCTGGTTTTTCGGTTGAAAATAGTGCCGTTTTAATGTGTTTGGCGATGTTTTATGCATAGGTACACTTGATGAAGGCTTATAAAGCTTCCGTATTTCATATGATTGATGACCCTGCGGTCATAGGGGCTGATGCCGCACATAAATATTACGCTGACGGCATGCTGGTGGTGGACGACGGCCATGTGGTGATGGCAGGTGACCGCGCACTTCTTGAGCCATCCCTAGACGCAAGCACTGAAATCATTGACCATTCGGGCCAGCTGATTGTGCCGGGTTTCATCGACACCCATATCCATTTCCCGCAAATTGATATGATGGCTTCATACGGCGAGGCACTGCTCGACTGGCTCGAGAAATACACCTTCCCCGAAGAAGCCAAATTCGCAGACCCCGCGCACGCAAAAGACACGGCTGAATTTTTCATTTGCGAGCTTCTGCGCGCAGGCACGACCACCGCGCTTGTGTACGGAACGGTGCACAAGTCCTCGGTTGAGGCTTTGTTCACTGAAGCATACGCGCGCGGTATGCGCATCATTGCCGGCAAGGCCCTGATGGACAGAAACGTGCCCGAAGATGTGCGCGACACAGCAGAAAGCGGCGACAAAGACAGCCGCGCGCTCATCAAAGATTGGCACGGCAAAGGACGGCTTGGCTATGCGGTCACGCCCCGTTTTGCGCCCGCCTGCTCGGATGAGCAAATGGAACTTGCAGGCAAGCTCTTGGCCGAACACCCGGACGTCCTGATGCACACGCATATGTCAGAAAACGGGGCCGAAATTGACTGGGTGGAAAAACTGTATCCCAGCGCCAAGGATTATCTGGATGTGTATGACAAGTTTGGCTTGCTAACCAACCGCAGTGTGTTTGCCCACTGTATCCATTTGGAAGGCGAAGAATTTCAACGCATGGCCGAAGCGGACGCCGCCATCGCCTTTTGCCCCACATCAAACCTGTTCCTCGGGAGCGGGCTATTTCACCTGAAAGAGACTGAGAAATACGGTATCAAAGTGGGCTTAGGCACCGACGTGGGTGCGGGCACCAGCCTCTCAATTTTAGAGACCATGAACGAAGCCTACAAGGTGTGCCACCTGAAGGGCGACAAGCTTGACCCCTTTAAAAGCTTTTATCTAGCCACTCTCGGCGGTGCAAAAGCCCTTAATATTGGCGACAAGATCGGTAACTTTGAAGCGGGCAAGGAAGCGGATTTTCTGGTGCTTGATACGGCAGCAACGCCGCTGCTTGAGCGCAGGCTCAAGAACTGCACCAGCCTGGATGAAACACTGTTTGTGCTTTCCATACTGGGGGACGACCGCACAATCAGCCACACCTATATCGCTGGCGATCTGCAACACGAACGGGGCTGATCTGCACCGTTTTACTCTTTCCCGAAAACCGCGAGTTTTGATTTCAGCGCCCACAAAAATCCGGCAGAAGAAAGCCCGGCGGCTGCATACATCATGCACATCACCATAATCTGATAGCGCGCCGCAACGAGCGGCGACACGCCCGACAATATCTGGCCTGTCATCATGCCGGGCAGCGACACCAGCCCCACTGCAAAGAGCGAGTTTGTGATGGGGATAAGCGCGGCCTTAAGCGCCGTGCTGCGCGCGGCCTCGTAAGGTTCTCCGCGGCCCAGCTCGGCTGAAAAACGTTCGCCGGCCAGGCTGATACTGGTCATGGAGGCAGCGAAAATCATACCCGCGAGCGGGATGATAAACCGGGGTTCATACCAGGGGTCAAGCACCAGCACCCCTTGTGTGATTATCAGGAGCGTGCTGCCACCGCCCACGAATATGGCACCAAGGGCAATTGGCAGCAGGGTGGTGCGCGGTAATTTGATGGTTCTGAGCGAAATCCAGCTCGACACCAAAACCATCACCGTCAGAACTATAAGCACGACCCAGCTGGTGTCTGCCTCAAACAAGAAAATCAGGAAATAGCCGATGAGCGACAGCTGCAACAGCATTCGGGCAAAGCCGTAAAGTGCCTCTTTGGCCTCGCGCGACCAAAAGTGCAAAATGCCAACGACAAGGGCCGCAGGCAAAAACGCCAGCATCAAATTTTCAAGAGGGATGATCTGCATAGGACCCTGACCAAGCTAATACTTGATAACCCTGACCGCCGTTCCCCCGCGTGTCAACAAGGCTATAGTGCGACTGTAACTTGCTCAAGCTCGGACAAATTATATTCTACATAATTGTCGCCTTCTTTGTCTTTGGCGCCTTTACGGTCGATCACGAGGAAATCGCTCTCCGTATTTAAGGCAAGGCAGTAATGGTGCCATGTGCCTTTATGGTAATTCACGCCTTGGCCTGGTTGGGCGAGAAAAGCGCGGATATTAGAGGCATTAAAATCACCGGCTTTTGCCACCACCACAAGGTAGGGCTCACGCCCAAGCGGCATAAAAGCCTGACTGCCAAGCGGGTGATATTCCATCATTTTGATAATGATGGGCGTGGGCAGTGGGGTTGAGCGAAAAATGCTGACGCACGCTTCACCACCATGCGGTGCTACATCCAGCTTCATCAGGTCATGAAACCGTGTCGTGTTGCCTTCGTTAATGCGGATCATTTTCGCCGCAGCTGTGGCTTCAATCACATCACCGTAAGGCGCGAAGGCCTCAGCAGTTAGCGGCTCTGGCTTTAAGGTGCGCATCCCTTATTGCTCCGAATTCTCTTCAAGCCATTTGCCGAGGGCCGCGCGCTCAGCGTCTGTCATACTGGTCTCGTTCCCGAGCGGCATAATGTCTGATTTCACAGCCTGCTCGATAATCAGCGGCGCTTTTGAAAGGATCATCTCCTTTGTATCCAGCTTCAACCCGCCTGGTGCTTCATCAAAGCTTTCGTGCGTGGGTACCGCCGCGTGGCAAGACGTGCAGTGTTTTTCCATCATAGCTTCCACTTCAGCATAGCTCGCACTCGCGTCCGCAAATTCAGCGCGTTTTCTGGCTTCCATATTTGCAGCGAAGAAGATCAAAACAACAAACAGCAACGCTGCCGCGATCGGAAGCACAGGGCCAACATCGCCTTTTGCCCGCAGGTTGAAATAGTGCCGTATCAGCACACCCACCAATGCCAGCCCCGCGAGGATCACCCAAGCGTATGGGTTCGAGAATGTCATTGGGTAATGGTTTGAGACCATCATCAACAGCACAGGCAGGGTCATATAATTATTATGCAAGGACCGCTGCTTGCCCTTGATGCCGAGCGCCGGGTCGGGTTCGTTCCCCGCGATCAGCGCAGCCACCACCTTTTTCTGGTTCGGGATAATCACCATAAACACATTGAAGGCCATCACACTGCCAACAATTACGCCAATATGCACATAAGCTGCACGGTCATTGAATATATGAGTAAGCGCGTAGGCCGCGCTCGTTAACAGTGCAAACCAGATAATGGCGAGCAATTTATTGTTACTGCCAAGTGCAGATTTGCACAGCGTATCATACACAAGCCACCCGCCAATAATGAAGGCGAGGCTGATGCCTATGGCTTCAAACTGGCCAAGTGCCATCTTGGCTTTATCGATCAGGAACAGGTCTGCGCCCCAATAATAAATCAGCGCCATCAGCGCGAAGCCGCTCATCCAGGTGAAATAGGCTTCCCATTTGAACCAGTGCAGATTTTCGGGCATCGCCTCGGGTGCCACCGCATATTTCTGGTTATGATAAAAGCCGCCTCCGTGGACCGACCACAGCTCGCCCGACATGCCTTTTTTAGGCTCTTTGGGTTTCTCCAGATGATTATCGAGCCAAACAAAATAAAAGCTTGAGCCAATCCAGGCGATGCCGGTGATCATATGCAACCAGCGCAGCGCCATATTAAGCCAAGGGGTGAAATCAACTTCCATCAGTTTGGTCCTTTATCGTCATTTGTTTTGCTGATCACCTGCAACAGTTCGGCCACCACACTTGCCGCGATCACCTGTGGCTCTTTGCCCAAAACGCCCGGCACGCCAATGGGGCAGTTGAATTTGGGCAGATCCGCTTCGGTGATTACGCGTTCGCGTAGCATGCGGTTTTCAAACCGGGCACGCTTGGTTTTGGAGCCGATCATGCCGCAGTAAGCCGCGTCGCCCCGCGCCAGTATTTTGCTAACTAGCTCGTAATCGAGCTGATGGCTATGAGTGAATATTAAATACAAGGCACCTTTGGTGGCTGCTTCCACAATGGGTGTATAATCATCAGTGATTTGCACCGTGTGGCTGGCAGGCACAAGTTCGGGGAATTCGTCGGCGCGGCTATCAACCCATGTAACATCAAACGGTAGCGGCGCGAGTGCTGTCGCTACTGCACGGCCTACGTGGCCAGCGCCGAACATTAAAAGCTCCGCACGCTCTCGTGACACCTGTTCCAGCATAATGCCTGCCTCTGCGGCTTTGCCTTCAAACCTGTCGCCAGCAGCATTTTGAAAAGAAACAGGATCACGCGCGTAATGTTCGCACCAATCTTTTACAGCCGTGCTGCCCTCAAAGCGCGTGCGCAAAAACGCCTGCCTTGGCTCCGCAAGAAACGCGGCGCCGGGCTGGATGCGCTCGAGTAAGATTGTTACGCTGCCGCCGCAGCACTGCTCAAGGAGAGGCCCGAGAGCATAGCTTTGAAACAGATAATCCGCCCCCTCTTCACCAAGAAATTTGCGCGCCTGTTCGGCCACTTGATGTTCCAGCTTTCCGCCGCCAATGGTGCCATAAAGCGCGGTATCGGATACCAGCATTTTAGCGCCGGCCGTGCGCGGGGCAGAGCCCGCAGTATCCACGACAGTTACGATTACATAAGGCCCTTCGGCCACCAGTTCGCGCGCTCTGTGGAGCCAATCCCACATTAGATGCCTGCCCGATCTCTAATATCTGTCACTGCTGCCAGCACAGCCTCCGGGGTAGCAGGGGCATTGAGGTCTGGCGAGATTTTATAGTCCCCCACACTAGCCACCGCATCAATCAGCGCCGTAAATACGCTGTTCGCAAGCATGAAGGGCGGTTCTCCCACAGCTTTTGAGCGGTGGATCGTTGCCTCAGTATTTCGGCCCTTTTTCCAAAGTGTAACATTCATCTCGTCCGGCCTGTCAGAGCAGGTGGGGATTTTGTAGGTGCTCGGCGCGTGGGTCATCAGCCTGCCACCGTCTGAGTAAACAAGTTCCTCAGTTGTTAGCCAGCCCATACCCTGAATGAAGCCACCTTCGATTTGCCCAAGATCAATCGCCGGGTTCAAAGATCGGCCGACCTCATGGAGAATGTCTGTGCGCAGCACTTTATTTTCGCCGGTGAGTGTGTCGATAATCACTTCGGAAACCGCAGCGCCGTAACTGAAATACAGGAACGGCCTGCCCTTATGTCGGGCGCGATCATACTTGATTTTGGGTGTTTTATAAAAGCCTGTAGCCGACAAGGACACACGCCCCAGGTAAGCCTCCTTCACAAGTTCGTTAAAGCTGATTTCGCGGTTCTCGATAAAGACCTTGTTCGCGCGAAAACTGATGCGGTCTTTTGGGCAGCCATATTTTTCAGAGGCAAACTCGGTGAGCCGGGCCTTGATTTTGCGCGCGGCGTCCAGCGCCGCCATGCCGTTGAGGTCTGACCCGGAAGATGCTGCAGTGGCCGACGTGTTTGGTACTTTCTCGGTGGTGGTCGCGGTGATTTTCACACGAGTAATGTCGATTTGAAATTCTTCCGCCACCACTTGTGCGACCTTGGTAAAAAGGCCCTGCCCCATCTCGGTGCCGCCGTGGTTCAGGTGCACACTGCCGTCCGCATAGACATGTACCAAGGCTCCCGCCTGATTGAGGTGGGTGGTGGTGAAGCTGATGCCAAATTTCACGGGCGTGATGGAAATGCCTTTTTTAATGACAGAGTTTTCCGCGTTAAAATCGCGGATTGCAACACGCCGAGCGCGATAATCACTGCTGGCAGCAATACTCTCCATAAGCTCGGGCGCGACATTATCTTCTACCTGCATGCCAAACGGCGTGATGTCGCGGCCTTCGTCGCCGTACAGGTTCAGCAGCCGAACCTCAAGCGGGTCTTTGCCGAGCGTCAGCGCGATATGCTCAATCACACGTTCGATACCCAGCATGCCTTGTGGGCCACCAAAGCCCCGGAAGGCGGTATTTGATACTGTGTGAGTTTTATAGCGGTGGGAAGTGATGTCTATGTCAGAAAGATAATAACAATTATCCACGTGGAACATAGCGCGGTCGTTGATCGCGGGCGACAGGTCGGTTGAGCGCCCGCAGCGGGACGCCAGCTCAACGCGCATGCCCTCAATGTGGCCGTCACTGTCGAAGCCCACATCATAACCGTAGGTGAAATCATGGCGCTTGCCGGTCATGATCATATCATCGTCCCGGTCAAGCCGTAGCTTGGCGGGCCGTCCGGTTTTGGCGGCAGCAAGAGCGCTGATAGCAGCGAAAATCGCCGGGTGAGTTTCCTTGCCGCCAAAACCGCCACCCATGCGGCGCACCTCAACAGTTGCACTGTTAGTTGGTTGGCCCAACATATGAGCAACCAGATGCTGCACTTCGCTGGGATGCTGAGTGCTGGAATAAACATGCATGTCGCCGTCTTCACCAGGTGTAGCCAGCGCAATCTGACCTTCCAGATAAAAGTGATCCTGCCCGCCAATTTTAAAGCTACCAGAGAGCCGGTGTTTCGCTTTAGAAAGCCTTGCCGCCGCATCGCCCTGGCCCATCTGCTGGCTGGCTTCTATGGTTAAACCAGCTTCGCTGGCATCCTCAATAGTGATCAGTGCACGCTTTTCAAAATAAGTTGCGCTAGCCAACTTTGCTGCAGCACGAGCAGCATCGATACTGTCGGCTGCGACAGCGAATAGCGGCTGGCCGATATATTCAACTACACCCTCCGCAAAAAGCGGATCATCGCCCGCAAAGGGGCTAACGTCATTCTCACCGGGGATATCGTCAGCAGTGAGAACGCAGGCAACGCCAGCTGCCGAACGTACTTTAGAAAGATCTAGCGCTGTGATATCTGCATGGGCCTTTTCGCTCATCGCAACATAGATATGCAGCAGATTTTTAGCCTCTGGCAGGTCGTCAATATAATCTGCGCTGCCCGCTACATGTTTGTGTGCGCTGTCGTGGCGAAGGTCTTTATGAACCGCACCTTCGATCTGTGAAGTGTTAACTGGCATGGCACGTCCTCTCATCGAGAACACTGATTTGTGTGCCAGACGACTTTTCTAGATACATCTTCATGATGAGGTTCCCGGCCGCCTGTAACCGGTAACCCGCTGAAGCCCGCATATCGCTGAGCGGCGTGAAATCGTCAGCGAGCGCCACTATCGCGGCCTTCACATTGGCTTCGACAAAGGCTTTTCCAACCAAAGCCGCTTCTGCGTTCGACGCCCTTTTTGGTGTAGCCGCCATGCCGCCGTAAGCTATGCGCGCAGCTGTGACGGTCTCGCCGTCAAAAGTGAGGGAAAAGGCAGCGCAGAGGGCTGAAATATCCTGGTCAAATCGCTTTGAGATCTTGTAAGCAAAATAGCTGGAACCCGCCGTGGGCTTTGGCAGGATGATCTTTTCTAAAAACTCACCAGGCTTTATGTCCTGCTTGCCGTATTCAATGAAATAGTTCTCAAGCGGCATCTGTCGCACGCCTGCGACACTTGTGAGACAAATCTGTGCACCGGCTGCGATCAACAAAGGCGGCATATCTCCGATCGGCGAGCCGTTCGCGATGTTGCCGCCTACGGTGCCGCTGCTCCTGATCTGGGTTGAGCCAATGCGGCGCATCACCGCGCCCATATCAGGGTAATACTCAGCGAGCAGCTTAATCGCGTCGCTGAAGGAAACCCCCGCGCCAATCTCAATATGGTCCGAAAACTCCCTGATTTCCCTCAGTTCGAGGATCGCGCCCAAATATACCTGGCAGCCAAGCTCGCGCTGCTGCTTGGTAACCCACAGGCCCACATCCGTACCGCCTGCGAGCAGAATCGCGTCTGGATTCGCTTGAAGAATACCTTTGAGTGCATCAATCGTTACGGGGGCGTAATAATCCAATTTTGCGCCGGTCAAGGTGCTTTTGCCCTTGATCTCAAGTGTGACACCCCTTGTCACACCCTGAAGTGACAGTTTTTTTGCGGCCATATCCGGCAGTTCATCCGCGCCGATTTCAAACATACGTCCCGCCGCTTTGATGATCGGGCCATACCCTGTACAGCGGCACAAGTTACCCGCGAGCGCCTCTTCAATCTCTGATTTTCTCGAGGGCCGGCCCTTTAGATAGAGCGCATACAGGGACATCACAAAACCTGGCGTACAAAATCCACATTGGGAACCGTGTGTCTCGATGAGGGCTTTTTGAACCGGATGCAAAAATCCGTCTTTTGACTTCAGGCTTTCGACAGTCAAAAGTTCCTTACCGTCGAGCGTCGGCAAAAACAAAATGCAGGCATTCACCGCCCGATAAATTATCTTATCATTCATCAGTTCGCCGACCATCACGGTGCAGGCGCCGCAGTCGCCTTCGGCACAGCCTTCTTTGGTGCCTGTGCGCGTGGCTTCATAGCGCAGGTAGTTGAGGAGCGTCATGGTTGGGTCTCTGCACTCAACCGAATGCACCTCACCGTCCATTAAAAACCGAATAGTATCGCTCACTTTTAGCTGCCCCGGTACGTGCTGTAGCTGTAGGGCGATACGAGAAGAGGCACATGATAGTGCGCTCCAGCGTCTGAGACAGAAAAGCGGATCGGGATCATATCGAGGAATGCAGGATCAGGAAGCGCGGTGCCACGTGCACGGAAATAGTCGCCAGCGGCAAACACAAGCTCGTAAGTTCCTACCTGAAACGCCGACCCTTCGAGAAGCGGGCCGTCCACACGCCCGTCACTGTTCGTCACAAACGTGCCGAGCGTCTCCAGCGTACCGCCCGCAGCAATTTTCGAGAGCGTAATCTTAATGCCTTCGCCCGGGCAACCATTTGCCGTATCCAGAACATGTGTGGTTAAACCAGCCATGATTGCCCCTTAAATCTTAGTTATAGCGCGCTTCACCGTGGAGATTTGCCCAAAAACGCTGCCATGTAAAGTATATTGTTAACAAAATTGCTAAAAATTGTTGACAATGTGTTGAATGCCATGACAATCAGGCCATTATCGGCGATTTCAGGTAGCGAACATATGGCGATGGCGCCTTCAGAAAATGATGTGTGTGAGCGTATTCGCGATAGCGTTTTGGAACAGCAGCTTGCGCCCGGCACCAAGCTAACGGAAGAAGCGCTCTGCGGTATTTTTTCTGTGAGCCGCGGTGTCGTACGAAAGGCACTGTCAAACCTTGCAAACGATAATATCGTTACGCTGGTTCGGAACAAAGGTGCGGTAATTACCAGCCCGTCCACGAGCGAAGCCCACCAGATATTTGAAGCCCGCACCATTATGGAAAATGCGCTGCTGCGCCGCACGATCAAACGGGCAGACGGCGCAGCGATCAAACGTCTCCGAGCCCATCTGGCGCGTGAGCAAGCGGCACTTGACGAAAAAGATATCCCGAAATGGATCCGCCTTTCAGGATTGTTTCACGTGGTTCTCGGCGAGGAGGCAGACAATGCGCCCATGTGCGCTTTCCTTGAGCAGCTTGTGTTCCAGTCTTCGCTTATTCTCGCCCTTTACGGTGACCAGGGCGCGCCAACTAGCTGCAAGGGCGGCGAACATGAGCGCATTGTGGATGCAATAGAGGCCGGCGACCTTGAGCGCGCTACGGCCATTATGGCCGAACATATGGCCTCGCTCGAAAAGCTGCTGGATTTCAGCCGCAAAGACAAACCGCGCGATCTTTTGAGCATCCTCACGGGCGCGAACAGGGGAGCACCCTCATGAGCGAAAATGATCCGCGCAACATGCCGTACCCCAGAGAGCCGTACCCCAGGGACATGAAAGGCTACGGCCAGAACCCGCCGCATGCACACTGGCCCGATGGCGCTCGCATCGCCGTTCAGTTCGTGATGAACTATGAAGAAGGCGGTGAAAACTCGGTGCTGCACGGCGACGACGGCGCGGAAACTTTCCTCTCGGAAATCATTGGTGCACAGGCGGTGCCAGACCGCCATATGAGCATGGAAAGCATTTACGAGTACGGCAGCCGCGCGGGCGTGTGGCGTCTCTTGCGGCTGTTTGAAAAATATGATGTGCCGATCACCATGTTCGCAGTGGCGATGGCGCTTGAGCGCCACAAAGATGTCGCCAAAGCCTGCGTGGATGCGGGACACGAGATTTGCAGCCACGGGCTACGCTGGGTGAATTACCAATTTGTGGACGAGGAAACTGAGCGCCAGCATATGGCCGAGGCCATCCGTATCCTCACCGAAATCGTAGGCAAACGGCCGCTTGGGTGGTACACCGGGCGCACCAGCCCCAACACGGGGCGTTTGGTGGCAGAAGAAGGCGGCTTTCTTTATGACGCTGATGACTATAGCGACGACCTGCCCTTTTGGCGCGAGGCCGCAGGCAAACCTCAACTGATTGTTCCCTATACGCTCGACGCCAACGATATGCGCTTTGCCAGCCCGCAAGGGTTCAATTCAGGCGACCAGTTTTTCACTTACCTGAAGGACACGTTTGATGCGCTTTACGAAGAAGGTGAGACATCACCGAAGATGATGTCTGTGGGCCTTCATTGCCGCATCATCGGTCGGCCGGGCCGCGTGCGTGCGCTGGAGCGATTTATCGAATACGCAAAAAGCCATGAAAAAGTTTGGTTTGCGCGCCGTATTGATATCGCCCGCCACTGGCACGAGCATCATCCTTACGGAGGAAAATCCGGTGAATGACCCACAGCTGAAAATCAGAGCAAGCATAGTGGACGAAGCGACCTTTTTGGATGTCTACGGCAGCATTTACGAGCACAGCCCATGGGTGGCTGAAGGTGCATACGCGGCACGGCACGGCAACCCGGTGGATACAGCAGAGAGCCTCGCACGCGCCATGGCGGCGGTTGTTGCGGCAGCTCCCGAAGGCGACCAGCTAAGGCTGATTTGCGCGCACCCTGATCTGGCGGGTAAACTGGGCATTGCCGAGACCCTAACCGAAGCTTCAAAATCAGAGCAGGCAGGCGCCGGGCTTGACCGCTGCACAGCAGAAGAATTTGAAGAATTTCAATCCCTTAACAGCGCTTACAAAGAAAAATTTGGCTTTCCATTTATCATTGCGGTAAAGGGCCATGACCGGCTTTCGATATTGGCTGCCTTCCGGGCCCGCATCCACAATGACCGCCCTAAAGAATTTAAAACTGCCCTCGCGGAAATAGACAGGATTGGCCTGTTTCGCCTTATGGATTTAACCGAATGAACCCGACAGATTTCACCCGCGCCATTAATTTGGCTAGCCCCCGGCTTTGCGCCGAAGTGACCTATGCCACCGACGATTTTTTTGCCGACAAATCCCGCCTTATCGACCCTGCTGAGCCGGTGTTTATCGAAGGCAAATATGATGATAACGGCAAATGGATGGACGGCTGGGAAAGCCGCCGCAAACGCACGCCGGGCCACGACCACTGCGTTGTAAAACTGGGGCAGGCTGGCATTATTCAGGGTGTCGATATCGACACACGGCATTTCACTGGAAACTATCCACCCGCCGCGATGATCGAAGTTTGTAATTCTACAGACGATGTACCCGGTGAGAACGCCGGCTGGGTTGAGCTGGTGGCAAAAACCCATTTGCACGGCGACAGCCACCATCTAATCGATGTCGAGAGCAAGGAATCATGGACGCATCTGAAGCTGCATATTTACCCTGACGGCGGCGTGGCGCGGCTTCGGGTTTACGGGATTTTTCACAAAGACTGGCAGGCGGAAGATTACGGCCGTGAGCATGACCTGTTGGCTTCAAAAAACGGCGGCAGGCCAATTTTTGCTAATGACGAACATTTTGGGGTGCTCGGCAATATTATGGCGCCGGGTCGCGGCATCAATATGGGCGATGGCTGGGAAACCCGTCGGCGACGTGAACCCGGCAATGATTTTGCTATTGTCGCGCTCGGGCATGTGGGCGAGGTATCCCGTGCGCTGGTGGACACCGCCCACTTCAAGGGCAACTACCCAAGCGGAATTATGCTTCAGGCAGCGCTGATTGAAGGCGACGAGGGCGACCTCGGAGATGCCAGTGAAAACTGGCCAGAGCTGCTGTCACGCAGCGAGTTGTCCGCAGATAGTGAGCATGATTTTAATAATAATATCAATGCGCTAGGTCCAGTTAGCCATGTCCGGGTAAACATCTATCCGGACGGCGGCATTAGCCGCCTGCGGCTATACGGTACACTTACGAAATAGCATTTTTCGCCGGGTGAACGATTCAGCCATATCGAATTTGATTTTGAGTTCTATGCGACCTATAGGCAGAAAACCGCGACATTGACGGTGGAAGATTGATCCCGTCACCATCGTCACTCCGGACCCGTCGCAATAGCAACGGAGTCGATCCGGGGTCCCGTGTCGCAACCTGCCGTTGGCAGGGCACGGGACGACGAGCGAGATAAAGTTCTTAAAAACTTGAATTGGCGTGCGAAGCGCAATCCAAATTTATCAACAAGATTAAACACCAACCGATGCATGCTCGCGCATCGTTTGGTTGCGGCCGCCCGATTTAGCCCGGTATAGTGCGTTGTCCGCGCGTTCTATAAATTCACAAACAGGTTCGCCGTGACGGTATGAGGCTATGCCAAGCGACAGCGTAACCGAGCCAAAATCCAAGCCTTTTTGCTTGTTTCTAATGCGCCGGGTTCCGATGGTCTCGCGGATGGTTTCCACAAGCCTGTAGGCGTCTTCAAGCTCTGTATTGGGCAGAATGAGGGCAAACTCTTCGCCGCCGTACCGCGCCGCCAGGTCACCCCCCTTCACATTGTCATGAAGGGCGGATGCAACCAGTTTCAACACCTGGTCACCAACCTGATGCCCATAGGCGTCATTAAACTTTTTAAAATGGTCAATATCAGCCACCACGAGCGATAGAGAATTGTTGCTTTCACTGCAGGCGGTGGTTTCAGCCAGAAGGGCCACATCAAACTTTTTGCGGTTTGCGATGCCGGTAAGCGCGTCGACATAACTCTCTGCTTCGGCTTTTTTCAGGTTTTCCTGCAGCAGGCTGATTTTTTCTGACGATTCGTTCAACTGATCCTGCAACTGGCTGTTAGTTTCCTGAATTCGCCGCGTTTCTGCAAGCATGCTTTGCACAAATGTCTCAATGCTGCTGATGTTTTTATTGGCAAGAAAACTATCGAGGCTGCCTTTGATCGCGGAGCCTGCACCTTCAATTTCATCAGAGGCACCGCCTAGGGCACCCAAAATTTCTTCGACCTGAGCCCGAACCTCGTCGCCCGCATCCTGAAGCAATATCCCTTCCTGACGCGTGCCAATGAAGGTTTCATAAAGCTCTTCATTGTGAGCGCCGTCAAAGGCGGCATCCGCTTCAATGGCTTGATCCAGCGTTTTTTTAAGGTCAGGAAAGCGCTCACTGACGTAATTATACCAAACTGCAAAGTTTGGCGGCGCTGCAGGCACATCGTGTGAATTCATCAAATCCATAGCACGGCGCGCATAGCCGCCTGCTTTTTCTACGCCGTCACCAAAGCCCATACTCGAGACCCTGCCCTTGATCGTTTCCCCAGTCGTTCGGCAATTTAAAGCTGCTTTCTGGCCGAAAAACAGCATTTACCGAATCGAATCGCAGGATAATATCATGAACGAGTCTACGAATCATCCCTGTTAACGAATCATTAAGCGAGTTTAACGATTCGTTAAAAGAATCGGCTTTTTTGCCCGTAAAACTGGTTTTTCACAATCCAAATCGCCGATTTAGCATTTGTAACGACAGCAGCAGCACTGTAAAAACCTTTGAAAGTCAGAGGCGGAGCACACCATGTCAGAGAGACCGAGCGTAAATGAGGACAATAGCCGGTTGGACGAGCTTGAGATCAAGTTCGCCTTCCAGCAGGAGATGGTTGAGGGCCTGAGCGCCGAAGTGGCCAAACAGTGGACAGCGATTGACAAGCTGAAACGCCAGATCGGCGTCATGCATGACCAGATGGCAAACATGGCCGCCGATGAAGCGGGAAAACCGCTCAATGAGCCGCCACCGCCGCATTATTGATCCCCGGAAAAACGTTCTGAAAACGCCACTTGAATTTGACCTTTTTTTGCATGCGAATCCTAGTAGCGCCACGCACCTGAAACATGACCAAAACCCTAAGGTTTTTAGGCTCCACAGTCGGCAAGCTAACCTATTGAAAATAATATTAATTTCTCAATACTAGAGGCGGCTTGATTGCGTTGACAGGCCCCGTATGCAGGCCTAAGCTTACATCCTCATATTGCTGATTTCTGCGTCGAAACTTGTATCGCTTAGGGGCATCAAAACATGACAGACCGTCTCTTAAAAAAACTTCTTGTCGTAGGCGGTGGGTCAGCCGGGTGGATGACAGCTGCGGCGCTCTCAAACGCGCTCGGCAAGAGCTGTAAAATTGAGCTTATTGAAAGTGACGAGATTGGCGTGGTGGGTGTGGGCGAAGCCACCATTCCGCCGATCAAAATATTCAATCAAACGCTGGGGCTCGACGAAAACGAGTTTGTGAAAGCAACGCAAGGCACCTTCAAGCTTGGCATTGAGTTCGTAAACTGGGGCAAAGCCGGACACCGGTATTTCCACCCGTTTGGTGAATACGGGGCGCCGTTTGACGCAGTGCAGCTGCACCATTATTGGCTGAAGGCGAGATCGGAAGGCGACACCACCAGCCTCGATGACTATTCGATGGCCTGGATTGCCGCGAAAAATAGTCGCTTTGACAAGCCAATGCATGACCGGCGTATGGTGCAATCGACCTATGATTATGCCTATCATTTTGACGCTATCCTATACGCCCGGCACCTGCGCGCCTACGCAGAAAAGCGCGGCGTGAAACGCACTGAAGGAAAAATCACGGGTACCGAGCTCGACGGCGAGACCGGCTTTATCAAATCCGTAACGCTGGAAAACGGTGCCAAAATCAGCGCAGACTTTTTTGTTGATTGCACTGGCTTTAGGGGGCTTTTGATCGAAGACGCCCTCAAGACCGGCTATACAGACTGGACCCACTGGCTACCGTGCAACCGGGCGCTCGCAGTACCATGCGAAAACGGCGGCGAGTTTACACCCTATACGCGCTCGACCGCACGCGAAGCCGGCTGGCAGTGGCGCATCCCGCTGCAGCACCGCACCGGCAACGGCTATGTCTATTCGAGCGAGCATATCAGCGACGATGAAGCCAGCACCAAGCTGCTTGCAAACCTTGACGGCAAAGCGCTCGCAGACCCGCGGCCGCTCAGGTTCGTAACCGGAAGGCGGAATAAATTCTGGAATAAAAACTGTGTGGCTATCGGCCTTTCCGCAGGGTTCATGGAACCCCTTGAAAGCACCAGCCTGCACCTTATTCAGGCGGGCATCACCCGGCTGCTGGCACTTTTCCCCAGCGCGAACCATGATGCACTCGCGGAAGAGGAATACAACCGGCTGACAGCGCTCGAATATGCCAGCACGCGGGATTTTCTGATCCTGCACTATAAAGCGAGCGAGCGCGAAGACACGGGGCTGTGGAAATATGTGAAGCATATGGATATCCCCGATACGCTTCAGTATAAAATTGACCATTTCCGCAAAGCGGGCCGCATTGTCGCAAACGAAGTGGAGCTGTTCAGGAACCCCAGCTGGCTTGCTGTGATGGTTGGCCAAATGATCGAGCCTGAGGGTTATGATCCACTTGCAGATATGCGCGGCATCGACGGCAACGAGCGCCTCATGGGCTTAAGGCGTGTGATGGAAGACGCGGTCGAGGGCATGCCCACGCACCAGGCCTATATCGACCGCTTTTGTAAGGCGCCCAGCTGAGACTAGAACAAGCCTAAATTCAGCCAGCCCTGCAGTTCCGAGCAATGAAATCAGCCTGTGACGGCAGCTTTGGGATGTTGGTGTCGATAATGGTTTTTATATTCGCCATATAGTCGCGGAGCTGATCTTCTGTGAGCGCATCGGCAATAGGGTGATAGTCAGACGGTGTTAGACCCTGCCCATACATCACCTGCACCCATGCCGGTTCGTTGAACAGGTCGGTACGGTTACGGAAAATACGGCCACTGGTTTTAAACAGATCCATCTTGCGCGTGAGCTCAGGCGGAATATCCATCGTGCGCACATAATCCCAAAACGGGCTGTCGGTGCGGGTTGTAGCGTGATAATGCAGGATGATAAAATCGCGTATACGCTCAAAATCAAACATGGCCTGACTGTTATATTCGTCGATATCTGCCTGGTTAAAGTCAGCATTTGGAAACATAATCATCAGCTTTGTGATGCTGGTTTGAATGATATGAATGCTGGTACTTTCGAGCGGTTCAAGGAACCCGCTGGATAAGCCAATAGCCACAACATTTTTGTTCCAGAATTTCTTGCGCATACCGGTTTTGAACGGAATGGTGCGCGGCTCGGCGATCGCTTTTCCTTCGAGGTTTGACAAGAGAATATTCGCCGCTTCATCTTCGCTCATAAATTTGCTGGAAAATACGTGGCCGTTGCCGGTTCTGTGCTGCAGCGGAATACGCCACTGCCAACCTGCCGAATGCGCGATCGACTGGGTATAAGGCCGGGCCTCGCCTGCGTTTTCGCTGGGCACCGCAATTGCCCGGTCAACAGGCAGCCAGTGGCTCCAATCGTGATAGCCGGTTCCCAGCGTTTCTTCGATCAAAAGCCCCCTGAAACCAGTACAGTCAACAAACAGATCGCCTTCAACCTTATTGCCGTCTTCGAGCAACACAGAGGTTATAAAGCCATCTTCCGTGCGTTGGTTCACTTTGGTGACTTTGCCTTCGACACGCTTCACGCCGTTTTTTTTCGCCAGCCCGCTCAGGTATTTGGCGTAAAGGCCCGCGTCAAAATGAAAAGCATAGGTAATGCCGGAAAGCGGCGAATCTGGCACCTTTTCAAGCCGGGAAAATTTTTTCGCCATCGCCGCCTGAAAATTAAAGCTGTAGTCCCATAGGCCAGAGGCCATGCCCGCCCGGTGGGCACGCAACCAATATTGATAAAACTGGATCATGCCCACGTCTTTGCCGATAGTGCCAAAGGTGTGCATATAGCGGTCGCCAATTTTACCCCAGTTTTGGAACTCGATGCCAAGCTTGAAAGTGCCTTGGGTATTTTTGACAAAATCATTTTCATCAAGACCGAGCACATTGTTGAAAAGCTGGATCGGCGGGATAGTCGCTTCACCAACGCCGATAGTGCCAATGGCGTCGGATTCCACAAGCGTAATGTCCAGCTTTTTGCCTAGCTGACGTGACATCATGGCCGCTGTCATCCAGCCCGCTGTGCCGCCACCAACAATGACAACCTTTTTAACCCGTCCCTGATCCATTTTGCCCCGCCCTTAAAAAACACCCGATAAAAAAATGCCCCCGCCGACTGTAAGTCGACAGGGGCGTTGCTTCAAGAAACCTTCAGCTTAGAACCGGTAGTTAAAGCCCATAAAGAAGGTTCTGCCATAATTTTGGAAGTCACGAACCTGCCGCTGATCAGCGTTCTGATAAGTGGTAAACGGTTCGTTGGTGAGGTTGTTTACCTGCAACAACAGGGTCAGACCGTCTGCACCATAATCAGAGAAATCAAAGCCCATCTGCGCATCGAAAATAGTTTCGCTTTCGATGGTAACCGGCGTATTCGCCAAGCTAAGGCCTGAAACCTCGCCTAAGAAGTCTGAACGGTGCCGCACACTAATACGCGCCGAGAAACCGTAGCGTTCATAGTAGGCCGTTGAATTGATCACTGTTTTCGACAGGCCTGGCAGCGGGATTGGATCACTAGTGTCGGTTTCACGAACCTTGCTGTCCGTAAAGGACGCACTGGCAGTTAAGCCAAAACCCGTAAGCTCTTCAGCGAGCAATTCACCCGGGAAGGAGCCCGATAGCTCGACACCATAAATGTAGCCACCGCGGCCATTGTCAGGTGACGAAACCAGACCCCGGAAGGTCCCCGGTGTGAACGGAACATCGATGCCGCTGAAGTCAAATTCAACCCGGCTGTTATAAATATAGCTTTCCAGCTTTTTATAAAAACCAGCAGCAGATACATACCCGCCAGCGCCGAAATAATGTTCAACACTTAGATCAACCTGCTTGGCGAGCCATGGACGCAGCTTCGGGTTACCGCCGCCACCGCTCCAGGGGCTTTGGTCAAGCGTCGCGTCCGTTACGTCGTTGTCGATATTGGCGACATTGAAGTTGAACGACAGGCTGGCATTCATATCCTGCATCCGAGCACGGGCAAGAACACGCGCGGCCCCAAGGCGAATTTTCGTGCTTTCAGAAACCTCAAAACTAAGGTTCAGGCTAGGCAAAAACTCCCAGTAGGTATCACCGTCAACATTTGGATTAACTTCAACAGTGCCATTTTCAATACGTGTGGCAAATCCACTGGCTTCCTGGTCTGTATAAACAGCTTGCAAACCAATATTACCAACAACTGGCGTATCGCCCATTTCCGTGTCGATATTGGCCATCATATAAAGGTTAAATACCTTTTCGGTAATGTCATAATCGTTGGTTACGCGGCTCAAATCAAAAGCCGTGGCATCGGTTTCGATATAGTTGCCGTCGTTATAAAAAGCGAGCGAGTCGTAAGCGATCATGTCGCCCATACCGATGAAATCGAGCGATACAGGGTCAACCCTATATTGCTCTGGCACAATAAGCGTTTCCGGATAGTCACGCAGGGTCAGGAATGTCCCTGTATCATCAAGAGTTTTCTGCCGCTTGCTGTAGCGGGCACCAATTTCAATGCTGCTGAGGAAATCATTATTCATCTGGCGCTCGGCAGAAAGCCGAATAGCAGAAAGCTCGTCCTCGGTGGTCGGTGTGTTGATAAAGCCATCCTGGCTCGACCAAGTGCCGTCGCCAATTGGGTCACCCCAACCTTGAGGTCCACCAAGCTGAATAAGGTTATAGTCAGCATAATTGAGGCCCGGGCTGAATACGGCCGCTCCGTCATCGGTAAGTTCAAAGCCGATGGTATCTGTCGCACCCGATTCGTTGCCGCCACCGCGGCCAGTACCTGCATAGCTCTCCATTGCAATGTCAGTACGGGTCACTTTTGTGTAAGAGAGGTCAGCTTCAACGGACCAGTTTTCATCAAACTGATATTCCATGTTCCAGCCGCCAGCGAAGGTTTCGGCGTCGCGGGTCGACACATCGTTGCGAATAACACCTTTTACACCAGCAAATGAACCGTTGGTGATCAAACCATCAGATACAGTACGCTCGTCCTGCAATTGGGCCGCAGACCAATAGAGCGGCAATTCGATCCCGCGCAGACGCTGTTCGTCATTAAATTTTGAATAATAGAGGTCGATGGTTGTTGAGAAAGTTTCGTCGGGACGATATTCCAGAACACCCATCAGGCCGTCGCGGGTCAGCTCGTTTGATTTAACGAAAGGCTTGGCACCGCCAATAACAAGATTGCCGTCACCGCTATCCGGGTAACCCCAAGCGTTCCAACGCTCTTCCTGTGTTGGAGACACCATGCGCGCATAGCCAATAGCAACACCAATAGTATCGTCAGCAAACTGGTCAATATAAGAGAAACTACCACGGTAGCCTGTAGCGGAAACGTCAGAGTTTAGAGCGCCAAGATCATTATATTCAATCCGGCCACCTACAGCGATTGCCTGTTTGCCGTATGCAAGTGGGCGCACTGTTTGCAAATCAATTGTACCACCGATGGCCTGGCCTGTTAGCTTGGCATCCGGGGTTTTATAAATTGTTACGCCGCTAAGCAGCTCCGCCGGATATTGGTCAAATTCCACACCGCGGTTATTGTTGGCTGTAACCTGTTCGCGACCGTTTAAAAGGGCCGTGGTGAAATCAGGCGCGAGGCCACGAACCGTAATCACACTGGCGCGACCGTCTAGACGCTGCGCAGCAAGGCCTGGCAGGCGCGCAATCGATTCGGCGATACTTTGATCAGGCAGCTTGCCGATGTCTTCGGCTGTAATGGCTTCTACGATAGATGTGTTATCGCGCTTCTTTGCGATAGAACTAATGATACTCGCCCGGATACCCGATACGACAATCTCTTCCATCTCTTCGTCTTCGGTTGCCTGATCCGCGTCCTGCGCAATTGCTGGTATGGATGCAAAGGCAATAGCAGATACAGATGCGAACGATAGAAGATGGGCCTTCAGCTTTGAAGTACACATTATATGTCCTCCCTCCCTTGTAATGACCTAGAAGGCGGATTTGCTCCCTAGCAAACCGCCTAGATAAACTTGTCGACAATCCCTGCTTGGAAATTCCTCCATATTTTTGCAAACTTCAAGGGCTATTTTCATATTTTTGTTTTTTATTGCAAACATTGATGCAACTGTGGCCCACATGTCACAATTGTGTGAACCGCGCAAAGCCACTAAAGCTGACCATTTGGTTAATATAGCACCCAAATTTTGGCTGGAATTCTACTTTTTTCTGACGCGGCATCGGCCAGAAACTCTTTTTGCATTTTTTGCAAAAACTGCTATGAAAGCGACACAGTTATCAAAAAAACAGCTGAAACATTGGCAAATGCCATCGAATGAGACAGCCCAAGGGGGACTATAATGCAACAAAAACCAACGCTTGGCTTTTGGCAAATCTGGAACATGTGCTTTGGCTTTATTGGCATTCAGTTTGGTTTTGCCCTGCAAAACGCCAATGTCAGCCGCATATTCCAAACCCTCGGTGCCGACCTCTCGACAATCCCCATCCTGTGGATCGCAGCTCCGCTCACAGGTCTTCTGGTTCAGCCGATCATAGGATATATGAGCGATCGAACCTGGAACCGTTATGGCCGCAGACGGCCTTATTTCTTTGTTGGGGCCGTGCTGGCCAGCATCGCCTTATTCTGGATGCCAAACTCGCCAGCGCTTTGGGTCGCAGCAGGAATGCTGTGGATTATGGATGCCGCGATCAATGTAACAATGGAACCTTTCCGTGCTTTTGTGGGCGACATGCTGCCCGAAGACCAGCGCACCAAAGGTTTTGCTATGCAGAGCTTTTTTATCGGCATAGGCTCAGTAGTGGCCTCTGCCCTGCCCTGGATGATGAGCAACTGGCTTGGCATCAGCAACACGGCAGAGGCGGGCGTTATTCCTGCGTCGGTCACCTATTCCTTTTATGCGGGCGGCGCGGTGATGCTGCTGGCTGTGCTCTGGACCATCTACCGCACCAAGGAATATTCTCCTGAAGAGCTTGATGCTTTTGCCGCTGCGGCAGACGCAGCAGAAAACACGAGACACATCGCTGAAAACGGAGGTAGCAGCCGGTCGCCCGCAACATACCAAAATCAGGGCGGCATATGGCTTATTGCCGGGGCGGTAGCCACATGGCTTGTGCTTCAATATGGTCTCGATAAACAATTGTTTATCCTCACCATCGGCGGCGGCTGCTTTGGTCTGATGCAACTGATTGCCAGCCTTCAAATAAAAAAAGGTGCCACGGATAACGGTTTTTACCGGATCGTCGACGATATTTTCCATATGCCAAAGGCGATGAAACAGCTTTCTGTTGTCCAGTTCTTTTCCTGGTTTGCGCTGTTTTCCATGTGGATTTACGGCGGTCCCGGTGTAGCGAGCTTCCATTTTGGTAGCGCTGATCCCACGTCTGAGCTTTACAATGATGGCACTGACTGGGTGGGCGTTCTATTTGCAATCTATAACGGGTTTGCTGCGCTGGCCGCAATCGGCTTGCCTGCTATGGCCAGAAAATTTGGCCGGAAGCGCACCCATTTGGTCAATATGTGCCTGGGTGGGCTAGGGTTGATTTCTTTTGTCTTTATCAAAGACCCGCAATTGCTGGTGATTTCCATGGTCGGCGTTGGTATTGCCTGGGCGTCAATTCTGGCGATGCCTTATTCGCTCCTCTCCAGCGCGGTGCCCCACGAGAAAATGGGGACTTATATGGGCATCTTTAATTTCTTCATTGTGATCCCACAGCTGATGGCCGCAAGTGTACTGGGCCTGTTGCTGCGCGTGATATTTGACGGCGAGCCCATTTATGCGCTGGTTCTCGGCGGTATTTTGATGATTTGCGGTGGCTTTGCCACCCTGCTGGTAGACGAAAACGCCGGCGAAAGTGATTAGAAAAACCTAGGAGCCGCAACTTTCGCGCACGATCAAGTCGGTGGGCAGGCGCGACGAATGCACATTCTCCCCTTCCAATATCCGCAACAGCTTGCTGACGACCAAACGTCCGGCCTTTACAACATCCTGACGGATGGTGGTGAGCGCCGGGCTCGAGTAGCCAGCTACAAGTACATCGTCGTAGCCAATAACGGAAACATCCCCTGGTACCTGAATTCCGGCGTTTGAAAGCGCGCGCATTGCACCAATGGCTATCATGTCGCTGGCAGCAACAAGGCCGTCAAAGCTGACGTCCTGCTCAAGCAACACATCCACAGCCTCCATCGCTGATTCCGGAAAAAAATGTGCAGGAAGCACAAGGCTTGGGTCAAATGCTACCCCTTGCTCTTCAAGCGCCGCTTTATAGCCTTCGAACCGCTGGCTGCTTTCCAGCCCCGCTGTATCGCCCAGAAAAACAATGCGCTTGCGGCCCATGCGAATAAGGTGCCGTGTCGCACGTTTTCCACCCTGGAAATTATCACTGCCGACCGAGCAATAATTTTGGTCGGGCATATGCGCGCCCCAGGCTACAAATGGCACACCGCGCAGAGCCAGTTCGTTCAAATGCTGGTGCATTGTGCTTTGCCCAAGCACAATCAACCCGTCACAGCGGCCGCTATTCACAAGGTCAACGGCACTTTCAATGTCTGTAAGCGTGAGATGAGAAATAAGCAGGTCTACATCCCGCTCCTTCAGCGCGTCGCCAATGCCGCCAATCAGATCCAGAATGAACGGGTCAGACAGGCGCGTATCCCTTCCTTGCGGGGGCGGGATTATCACCGATATGGTTTTCTCAGCGCTCGCCGGTTGCGCAGGTAGAGGAAGCCGTCCGGCATAGTTATGGGCCTGCGCCAATTTGAAAATATTTCGTTTGGTGCGCTCAGATACCAGCGAGCTATTGTTCAGCGCGCGCGACACCGTGGAGACAGAGACGCCAGCGAGCGCGGCGAGATCTTCAAGGCGGTGAGGGGCATTTGTTTCGTCATCAGTCATGATGATCAAAACATTGCATTATTTTGCATAAGTTTCCATAAAAAGCGTAGATAAACGGAAAAATCTTAAATAACTGTTTAAAAACAATAATTTAATAAGAGTTCTGTCTTTGCAAAAACGGTAGGCCGACAAGGTAGCATCATCGGTGTAGACGTTACTCTACTCCGTAAAGATGATTGATAATACTGCATTCGCTAAGCGGCTGCTCGTCGGCAGGGCAATATTTCGCGAGCTTGCTGAGGCTCGTTCGCATGGCTTTCAGGCGGCGAATTTTGTCTTCAATTTCAACCAGCTTTGCGCGCGCTTTTTTATTCACTGTCGCACAGTCAGCATCAGGGTCATCTGTAAGGCCAAGCAGATCCGTGATTTCTTTCAGAGTGAACCCAAGCGCCTGTGCTTCTTTGATAAAACGAACCTTATTCACAGACACCTTGGAATAGACACGGTAGCCAGATGCCAGCCGATCGGGCTTTGGCAAAAAACCGCTTCTTTCATAATAGCGGATGGTTTCCACACCCACGCCAGAAGCCTGGGCCAGTTTTCCAATTGTCATCGCTGCCATAATAAGCTCCTCAGCCTAGCTCTCGATTTTGGTGTTCTTTTTACCGAGAATGAAATTAAAATCCCGGCGGTAAAAACGGAAAAACAAAAGGGAAAACCCGCTCATGGCAAACAGAGCGGCGAAAAAACTTGTCGCGATCAATAGCCAATTATTAAAATCCGTGCGCTCGTCATAATCCATAATATGCAGCATCCAGAAGAAATCATAAAAACGCCACACCGTAGAACGCCGCGCTACAATACGTGCCTCGGTAGGCGACACATAAATGGCGCTGTTTTCCGCGTCGTCAAATTTAACCTGCCACACGGGCATTTTGCCGTGATAATCCACCGAAGGCTCGCTAACCTCCCGCACTGAAACTATCGCTGCATCAAGGCTAAAGTCGGCCGCAGCAATTTTCTGCGCCGTGTCTGCTGATATTGGCGTGAGCAGGGCGCCCGTCATCGCATCCCTTATGCTGAGAGTGCCGTCCGAAAGCCTGATTTTTGCGACCGGACGGCCGAACAACATACTATGACGAACCTCAAGGACCTGCTGGCCGGCCATTGTGACCAGTTCCCGCACCGGCATAAAATCAACAGTAGCAGACAGCGGCGCAGGTTCACTTTCGGCAATTTTATGTTCGCCGCGGACGGTCTCGATAGGTATCCAGCTCATGACAATGCCGCCAAGGGTCCAGATCACCACCTGGATACCCAGGATCAATCCTATCCACTTATGGCTTTTGGCAAAAAACCTGTGCATCTTTGCTTTACTCATCACTATCCTCGTTCTGCTGTGGTCTACACACTTCGTAAGTTAAATGTCCGGGTGTCCGGCTAGTCTTTGCTCCACTGGATGTGGGTAACCTTCCACGAGCCGTCCACGCATTTCATCATAAGAAATTCCCGCGAAGTCGTGTTCACCGGCTTGCGTTTAAAAAATCCGGTCGACCGGGTATGTGTGGTAACCCAAGCTATATCACCGGCCTCGCTGGCCTCCCGCGAAAGCACTTCGTTGTCAATCTCGGCAAGGAACTTCATATCGGACAGCATATGGCCAGCCATATAGTCAGCTTTGCTGGTTTGCGCATGCCCGCCTTCCAAAATCATAACATCGTCAGCCAACAAATTGCTCACCGTGTCGGCGTCACCGCGCTTAAGCGCAGCGAACAAAGCGTCTGAAATACCCGCTGGGCTCTCTGCATCTGGCTGTGTGTCACCGTGGCCTTCGCCCTCGGCATGGTCGGCGCCCTCTTTGGGGGCCGCCGCTGTCTCACTGTGCTCGTGATCATCGCCGCCTTCATGCTTGTGGTCTTGACCAGCCGAGTTTGGCAGCCGCATAACACCAAGCCCGTGACGGTAAACAAGCTCAGCGCCCAAATACCCTGTCGAGCCTACCATGCCAGCGAGAATAACACTCATGGCAACCATTGCCGTAGAAATGGTTTTTGCCCGCCAAACCCAAATGGCAGTGAGCAAAATTGCTGCACCCGTTGAAAGGGCCCACGTGCGGTGCGCCTTCATAACCTTGTGCGCCACATCGTCATGAGCCACAGAATTATAGGCATCAATGCCCGCAATTACGGTCAAAACGGTGATACCCGCACCAACCCAAAGCATCCATTTAGCAATCAGATTAAATGTATCTGCTTTGTCTTTGCTCATCCGAGCTACGACAAAAAAGACCGCCGAAACAGTGATAAGTGCAATGGTGAAATGCACCAACAATGGGTGCCAATTTGGTATAAGCATGTTAGCCATCTATAATCTCCCCCGCAAAGTCAGCGCCTTGTTCGTCCGCAATATGTTCCAAACCTTTGGCTTGCAGAAGAATGCGAGACACACGATACGGCAAACGAACCCCGTATCTAACTATAATGTTTATGGAATATTTGCTACTAAAAATCGGGCTTGACCCTGTAGCGGGCTACAAGGTGTAGACTATGGGAAAATGCCATGTAAGTACGACCGGGAGATATTGCCGTGCAGAATAAAAAGCCGACAGAACAGTCTGAACATCAGTGCCATGAAACTGTTGAGGCTCCCGTCGAAGAAACCAGCTGCTGCCACCACGATAGCGGCGCACCGAAGGTGCAATTGAGCGCCGAAGTGGCAGCAACCGCTACCTATATTTGCCCGATGCACCCGGAAGTACGGCAAATTGGCCCCGGCAGTTGCCCGATTTGCGGCATGGCGCTTGAGCCTGAAATGATTTCTCTCACGGAAGAAGCCAACCCGGAACTGATCGACTTTAGCCGCCGCTTTTGGATTGGTCTTATTTTCACGATCCCGGTGTTTTTCCTTGAAATGGGCAGCCATATTTTCCCGGGCTTTGCCGAAAAGTTAGTGCCAGCGGAACTTTCCGTCTGGATACAGCTGCTGCTGGTTTCCCCGGTTGTCTTATGGTCGGGCTTTCCTTTTTTCGAACGCGGGGCTGCGTCGTTTAGGTCCGGGCAACTGAATATGTTTTCACTTATTGCCGTTGGCACCGGCGCCGCATACCTGTTTAGCCTTGTGGCCACACTAACCCCGCATATATTCCCGGCAGGCTTTAAAAATGCTGAGGGCGTCGTCGCCGTTTATTTTGAGGCAGCTGCGGTTATCATCATACTGGTATTGCTGGGCCAGATACTGGAGCTAAAAGCCCGTGCAGGCACCAGTGCAGCCCTTCGTTCGCTGCTGGACCTTGCGCCAAAAACAGCGGTTCGCGTCAGTGCGGATGGACAAGAGCAGGAAGTGCCGCTTGAGGAGATACAAAAAGGGGATATGCTCCGCGTTCGTCCGGGCGACAAAATTCCTGTGGACGGCACTGTGACAGAAGGAACATCCGCTGTAGACCAATCCATGGTTACAGGCGAGCCTATACCAATAGCGGTCACCGGCGGCCACAAAGTGATTGGCGGCACAATCAACGGTACTGGCAGCTTTATCATGCGCGCGGAGAAAATCGGTGCCGACACCATGCTGTCGCAAATCGTACAGATGGTTGCTCAAGCGCAGCGCAGCCAAGCTCCCATCCAAAGCCTGGCCGACGCTGTCGCCGGTTATTTTGTGCCGATCGTATTGGCGGTTGCGGCTTTGGCTTTTGCTATCTGGGCGATATATGGCCCGGAGCCCGCCTACAGTTACGCGCTTATCGCGGCAGTTAGCGTTTTGATCATTGCCTGTCCGTGCGCACTTGGTTTGGCGACACCCATGTCGATCATGGTTGGCATCGGACGCGGCGCACAAATGGGTGTCTTGATAAGAAACGCTGAGGCGCTCGAGCGTATGGAAAAAATAGATACGCTGGTTGTTGATAAAACCGGCACGCTCACGCTTGGCAAACCCGTGGTGACCCAAATTGTGCCAATGGCTGAAATGCCGGAAGGTGACATTCTTCAAATTGCCGCCAGCCTTGAGCAAGCGAGCGAGCACCCTCTGGCTGCTGCCATTGTCAGTGCGGCAAGAGAGCAAAACCTGTCTCTGCAAAAATGTGCGGATTTTAAATCCCATACAGGCATGGGTGTAACAGGGACCGTGAACGGCAAAACCGTTGGTATGGGCAATAAAAAGCTGCTTGATCAGCTTGCAGTCAATGCGGGAAAGTCCTTACAGATCGCAAATGACCGTCGGGCACTGGGCGAAACTGTGATGTTTATCGTGCAGGACGCGACACTGATTGGCATGGTGTGTGTCGCTGACCCGGTGAAAGAAACAGCTGCTGACGCCATTGAAAAACTGAGACATGACGGTCTGCGTATCATTATGCTCACGGGCGATAATGAAACCACGGCACAGGCCGTCGCTGCAAAACTTAACATCGCGGAAGTTACCGCCGACGTAATGCCGGAAGACAAACATGCCATCATCAAAAAGCTGCAAAGCGGAGGGGCTGTTGTCGCTATGGCCGGAGACGGCATCAACGACGCGCCAGCCCTCGCACAAGCTGACATTGGTATCGCCATGGGCAGCGGAACCGATATTGCGATCGAGTCTGCGGGCGTGACACTGGTGAAAGGAAACCTGGACGGCATAATCCGAGCGCGCCACCTTAGCCGCGCAACCATGCGCAACATTCGTCAAAATCTCTTTTTTGCTTTCTTCTATAATGCCGCAGGGGTGCCTGTTGCCGCTGGCATATTATTCCCGGTTTTTGGCGTGCTGCTGAACCCAATGATCGCCGCGGCGGCAATGGCGCTGAGTTCTGTTTCCGTGATAAGCAACGCGCTTCGGCTAAAACGCGTAACGTTTTAAAAGGGTAGCCCGCGTTTCCCTTATAGAAAGGCTAGCGCTCACAGTAGGACCGAATGTTTTTGGTGCGGCAAAACGAACATTGCAGATAATTAACGATCCAATATAGTTGCTGTGGTCAGCAGTATGTTGAAGCTGACGCACAGACGGAGTTAATTTTTGCAACAAGGTCAAATTCAACAGCTTTTGCAACAGGCAAGCGCGGCTTTCAGCCAAGGCAACACCTTGCAAGCAAAACAATGCTGCAGCGAAATTTTGGCGCAACTACCGAAAGAGGCAAATGCCCTGCATCTGATGGCGCTTGTTTGCAAAAAAGAAAACCAACCCGAACAGGCAGAAAGCTTTTTCCAGCGTGCCATTGAGGCGACGCCAAACAATGCAGAGGCCATCAATAATTACGGCAATCTGTTGCATCAACTGGGGCGGGAAGAAGAGGCCCTGCAAACCTATAAAAAAGCAGCCGCAGCGCGCACCGGATACGCGGAACCCTACTTTAATATGGCCCTGATTCACCAGGCAACAAAAACCCATGCAGACGCAGTGACCGCCCTTGAAAAAGCCTTGGCCATCAAGCCAGATGACCCACGCTTTACGAATGCACTGGGTGTTTCTTTTAAGGAACTGGACAGGCTCGACGATGCTGTTGAGGCTTATGGCCGGGCGCTTAAGGTTAGTCCCCGCCACTTTAAAGCGCTTCACAACATGGGCGTGGTTTTGCGTATGCAAGACAAACAGGAAGAAGCCATCCGTTTTTTTGAGCTTGCGATGGCCATTGACCCCAGGGTTGCGGAGCTGCGCTACAATTACGCCAACGCGCTTTATGAATTGGGACGTCACGACGAAGCTGACGAAGAGTACCGAAAAGCGATTGCCTTAAAACCTGATTATCTTTTGGCCCATGAAACACTTAATCAAATGTATTGGGAACATGGGAAAAAAGACCTGTTTGCCAAATCGTTTGAAATAGGGATCAAAAGCGCACCACAATCAGCAGACCTTTACGACGCCTACGCAAAATCGTTGGAGATGTCGGGCCAAAGCGCTGAAGCTGAGGCACTATTGGACAGGGCTCTCGATACGATCGGAAAACACGGCGGCCTGCTGCGGCGCAAGGCACGCATTTTGGCGGCAAAAGGCGATGTTGATGCCAGCCTCTCTTGTTTTGAAGAAGCCGTTCTTAATGACGAAAACAGCCAACCCATTCGGATGGATTATTCGCAAGTTCTTATTCAGGTTGGACAGTATGAAAAAGCGCTCGGGCATCTGGACGTGGCCGAAGGCCTGGAGCCTTTTGATCAGGAAATGTGGAGCTATCGGGGCCTTTGCTGGCGTCTTCTTGGCGACAAGCGCGAAAAATGGCTAAACGACTATGAGCGTTTTGTTCAGCCCCAGTGGATTGAAAAGCCAGACGGCTATGCGAGCTTAGATGACTTTATGGCTGAACTGCGAGAAACGGTTACAGCAATGCATACCACACAGGTACGTCCTCTGGAGCAAACACTGCGGGGAGGCACGCAAACCCACGGACGATTGTTTTTCAGGCCCGTGCCTATTGTGCAAACCCTGCGCACGCAGCTTGAAAAATGTATTCACCGCTATGTTGACGCCCTGCCTGAAGATGCCAGTCATCCGTTACTCATGCGAAAAAGTCACAGCTTTCGCTTTGCTGGCTCTTGGTCGGTACGGCTGGCGAAAGACGGGTTTCATGTGAACCATGTGCACCCGGACGGCTGGATTAGCTCAGCCTTTTATGTGGATGTACCAACCAGCGTGCAAGATGAAGACGCAAACCATGAAGGCTGGATAAAATTTGGCGAAAGCGGTTTGCTTTTGGGTGAAGACCGGGAAGAAATCAAAAGAATTATCAAGCCCGAACCGGGAATGCTGGCGCTGTTTCCGTCCTATCTTTGGCACGGAACCGTTCCTTTTACAGACGACGGCGTTCGCATGACAACGCCCTTTGATGTCGTTCCTCTTTAGCCGCTATTTATAGCGAAACCAGCCCGTAACGGCATAGCGCTGGGCGTTTGCATAGTGCGCTACACAACTCACTGCATGGTCCTGCGGCACAGTGAATACATTTAGCGCGTTGAAACGCGGCAAAAATGCATCTGTTATGTCTCTGTTTTCATCAAAAAACTGCAAATAGCCGCCCCAGTCCGGATCCCAGTCACGCGTAAAATTAAAAACAAAGGCCGCCACTCTATATTCATTGGCTACATCATCATCATGCAATTTCAAAAACTGGTTAGGACCATAGCGGGTCGCCTGCGCATCGCCTTTTATGATGTCATCGCGTCCGGTGAGCTTCCTTGCAAAATTCAACACTTCCGGCGAATTGATAAAATCTAGCAGATGATCGAGCAAAGGGACCTGACCCCATTTTTGCAAATAGGCATCCAGAATTGGGTATGTATTGTAGGCATACTGAAACCCAGCCTTCGCTCGCTCTGACACGAGCTTTAAAATGGCTTGCTGTTCTTCAGCAGGCATGCGAGCCAAAGCTTCTGCACGGTGATATTTCGGTTCACCGTCAGAATAAGCAAAACCCCAAGGCACTTGTGTCGCCAAACAGCTAGCGATTGTTTCAGCGCTTTCTGCTACCAATATATCTGGAATGTGAAGGCGTTTTTTTTGGGCATAGGCTTCGCCCAGTTCTGCAACGTCCAATGCTGGATTTAAGGCAAAGCCTGACATTCGAAACCTCTTTACAAACTGTAGCCGTCCCAAGGCATATCTTATTGCTAGGCACTGTAGAAAACGAGAGATAGAATTGCCAGAAAATTGAACCCCGCTTTTATGCAAGCATGATATATATCTATGTTCAGGCCAATATTTCCCGATAAGGATATCAGTGACGATTTCTCAGATATTGCATGATGCTGAAAACCATCAAAGATCAGGTCAGCTGGATAAAGCTGAGGCCCTGTTCCAGCAAGCGGTGTCGAACAGCGCGTCCAATGCTGACGCTCTATATGGGCTTGGGACTTTGTTGCTGCAGCGCCGCCAGTTCAAAGAAGCGTTACCCCACCTCGAAATGGCCGTTTCACTGCAGCCCGGGATACCTGAATTTCTTTTCAATCTGGCCTTAGCCGAAAAGGGCTGCGGCCTTATTGAACGGTGCAAAAGCACTTTGGAGGCCGCCGCCGAAATCGTTCAGAGCGACATTCACTATTTGCTGCCTATATGCAAATTATTGATTGAACTGGGACACGCCCGTCCGGCTTTTTTCCACCTGCAAAACTGCAATGACAAAAGCATAGACCTGTCTTTATGGAAAACACGGGCGCAGGGGGCGATAGGCGACTGGGCCGGTGCTCTGCGCACCTTGAAACAGCTGGCCTTGGCTGTTCCAGGAAACAGCGAAGTTTGGCAGCAATATTCAAAGGCCGCGGCTTATCTCAGGGACTATGAAACAGCGATAAATGCCTATCAAAACTACATAGATTCAACAAAGGCCAGTGCCGCCGATTATCTTCGTTTTGCAGACCTATATCTGTTGGCACGCCTGCCTGACGAAGCGCTTACCGCCATCGAAAAAGCGTTTTCAATGGGTATCGAAGGCCCCGAGGCCTATTTGATTGCCGCCAAATGCGCACGCCTGAAAGGCGACAATGACAGCGTGAAAACCAACCTGAGAAAGGCACTGGAACTCAGAAAGACATTTGGTGAAGCTTGGCAATTGCTTGCCGAAGCGTCCAGTGAAACAGAACTCCCCGGCCTTGCAGTTGAAATTCAGAAAGCCATTAATAACCAGAGCAGCACAAAACGGGACCTCATTCTTTTGAATTTCACGGCCGGACGAATAGGCGAGAGGCTCGGAGAATATGAAAAGGCTTTTGCGGCCTTTTTGAAAGGTAATGCCGAGCACAAGACCCTCATGGCAGAAAAAAACTGTTCCTACGCTGCGGAGGCTACGTCAGATAGCAATACGAAAATTATACGCTGTTTCCCGGCCAGGAAAACCTTTTCCGAGCCGGTCGAGATTGGACAAGACGCTGACACAAAAGACGCTTCGGCGCAAAAATCACCACTTTTCATACTTGGAATGCCGCGGTCTGGCACAACATTGGTTGAAAGAATGTTGGCTTGTCTGGACGGCGTTGGATCAAGCGGCGAAAATGAAGCGATCGAGTTTATTGCACAGCAATATTATTGGGACCTGGCGAACGGACGGGCTCCCATGCCTGACGAGCTAAAACAGAAAAACCTGGAGCAGATGGCCGAAGATTATTGGAAACGCACCGCCACTGAAGCACCGTTTGTTACTGACAAAATGCCGCACAATTTTCGCCACACCGGCCTGATATGCCAAATTTTTCCAAAAGCGCTAATTATTTATATGAAACGCAATCCGCTTGATGTTTGCCTTTCCATATATAGCCGCCTGTTCCCGGACGGGCACCGCTATGCCTGTGATTTTGACTGGCTTGCCCATTTTTACGCCGAGAGCGAACGGCTAAAAGCCCACTGGCTGGAGGTTTTTCCAGATCGGATCCTGGAAGTAATATATGAAGACCTTGTTGAAAACCCGGCCGATAAAACCCAAGAGATTGCCGAATTTTGCGGCCTTGCCTGGCAACCAGCGTGCCTGGATTTTCACACCGAAAAAAGTAACAGTTTCACATTCAGCGAACTGCAAGTACGCAAGCCCCTGAACCGCGACGGCATCGGGCGCTGGCGGTACTATGAAAACGCGCTGAAACCTCTTGAGGCGGCACTCAAGAAACATGGTGTTTTGTGACCCAGGAAACCGAAACAGACGCCTGGACCAGATACTGGCAAGCAAACAACCTGGACAGTTGTATCGCTGGCGGCGGCGCGGTAGACGAGCGTGATGTCTTTGATCTGTGGGCGGCTTTTCTGGCAAGTTTACCAAGCGGCGTTTCTATCATTGATCTGGCCGCAGGGAATGGGGCAGTTTCAGTCCGACTTTTAAAAGCCGCACAAAAAGCGTCGATGGATGTTTCAATTCACGCCGTTGATTTGGCGGAGATAAACCCTGGTCAATTTGCCGGGGATCAAGCCAAATCCGGGACCAACCTAAAGCACAGCGGCGGCATCGACATATCCGAAATGCCATTCCCTGACAAAAGCTTTGGCGCGGCGGTGTCGCAGTTTGGTTTCGAATATGCCGACACTGGGTCCGCTGCAATTGAGATGTTGCGTATTCTGAAAGCGGATGGCCACTTCCAATTGCTGATTCATCACAGTGAAAGCGCTTTGGTGGTGCCGAATTTGGCAAAAATCCCTGAGATTGATTTGCTGGTCGCCCCAAATGGTGTAATTGACAGACTATATGCATTTCTGAAGGCTTCCGAGCCCGACCAGGGTACTGCAATGGCCGAGCTTGAAAAGGCAGGTCAGGAAATCGCCGCGCGCTACACTTCTGGTTTACCCCAAATTACACAAGAAATTTTTTCTGCCGTTCATCAGCTGATCGAACGAAAAGACTTGGGCTTCAGTACGCGCCTTAATGCGGCCAAGGATATGACAGCGAGATTAAAAGCTGAACAGGAGCGGATGCGGCAGTTGGGGCGAGCTGCCCTCAGAGCCGAAGACATTAAAGCCTTAATCACGACGCTTGAAAGCCATGGCGCCACTTCAGTCAGCGCAAACGATTTTCGGGTTGGCAAAGATGCCGCGCTGCTCGGCTGGCTGATTCAGGGTCAGAAAACTTAATTCCGGTAAGTTTCCCACGCTACTTTACTAAACCGCAATCGTTCACTTGCGCCCGCCGGGTTTGCGGGTCATCGCAACAAAAGCATAAAAAAAACGGCGGGTGAGACACCCGCCGCTTCCATATTCTTTTTAAGCTGTGAGCTTAGAAACGAAGCCGTGAACCGAAGAACACACGTGTGCCAATGGCATCATATGTTTCAGGGAACGTGTTCGCTTGCTGCTGCTCATCACCAACAAATGTAGGCTTGTTGTTGAACAAGTTACGCGCACCGCCGTAGAACTGAATAGTTTCGCTTGCGTCGTATGTGAACGACAGGTCGAAATAGTTTTCAGCACCAATTGTTGGTACAACGCTACCGTCGCCTGTTGGTCCAACATCAACGCTGTCAAGCCAACGCCAGTTCATAGAAAGCTGGAGAGGACCGTTAGACATTGTTGAACGCAGGTTGAAGCGATAACTCGGATCTGGACGACCGCAGTTGCCGCCGAAGAAGCCAGCACACTCAACTACAGTATTGGCCAGGTCGCCTTCGTTCACAGCAATGAACGAGTTTTCGATCACATGCGTACCAATGAAGGAGAACGACAGTGTAGAACCGCCTTCGAAGAAGCCGAAGTCTACATCAGCAGTATAGTTCCACTGAAGGTCGATACCAGCTGTATCAAGACGACCAATGTTCGCATTACGAACACTTACAACATCAACGTTACCGTCTGGGCGACGTGAAACCGCCTGACAGAATGGGCTATTAACGTCTTGTACTGTGTTGTAGCAGATATCGAGAACATTGTTCACGCCGCCACCAAGTACGCTAATCGCGTCAACGATTTTGATGTCGTAATAGTCAACCGACATAGTGAAGCCAGAGAAAGCTTCAGGTGTGATCACAGCACCAAGTGTGAAAGTATCTGAAGTTTCTTCGATCAGCTGATCGTTACCACCGAAGCTACCTTCGATCTGGCTGTTAGCCTGAGTGAAAGTACCGGTCAAACCAGTAGGTACACCAGTTGCTTCACAAATAGCGATAAGTGCAGCTGATGGGCTTGCTGTTGCATCAGAACAAGGATCAGATGCGCCAGGGAAGCCGTTAGACGCGCCGCCGAACAATTCGTTCACGTTAGGTGCGCGTACAGCACGCTGGAACTGACCACGGAACTTAATGTCCGAAATCGGTGTCCAGCTCAAGCCACCTGCATATGACCATACACCGCCCGCAGAAGAATAGTCTGAGTAACGAGCAGCAAGAGTTGCTTCGAGGCTTTCAGCCATTGGAGCGTCAGCAAGAAGTGGCAGAGCCATTTCCGCAAACACTTCATATACGTCAAAGCCACCAGCAGTAGGTAGACCAGCGTTAAAGCCAAGAACGTCACCTGAAGCCAGGAACGAATCTGGGCGGAAGCTAGAATCGTCTTTGCGGTATTCAACACCCATTGCGAGGCCAACTTCACCAGCACCAGTCAAATCACCAAGAGAGCCCGAAATCAAACCCTGGATATTAGTGGTTTCGATGAAAGTGACGTTAGACGCACCGATGTTTACAAAGTCAATCGCTGCCTGGCTGATGTTGCCTGCACCAAAGATGTTCAATGGAGCACAGTTTGATGGGCCGCTCTGACAAGACAAACCGTCATCAGTAACCAAAACCGCCTGACGGAAACGTGAATCTGACACGTCATTGTTCAGAAGGTTTGTTTGGTCAATGCGCGCATAGCTAAATGACATGTCATAAGACCAGCCATCAGCAAGATCACCATCGATACCAACGAGGAAGCGGTAACCGTCACGCTTGTCAATTGACTGACGTGAACCGTTTTCCACCATACGACGACCAATGAAAGGCAAGAATGCGTTATCATCACCATCGATATCGCCGTCACCGTCTGTATCAGAACGAATGCCATCAAGGGCCGCCTGAACATCAGCGCCAAAGAATGGCGAGTCTGGGTTTACTTCAAGTGAGCCAAGGAAAGCAGGCGTTGGAGCCAGTTCCTGTGGTACTTCGTTGGAAACAAATGTTGCTTCACCGTACAGACGAATATCATCAGTAATCTGATAATGCGCCATAGCAGTTGCCATCCAGCGTTCCTGCGGCAATTGCAGGAAGTTGTCCGGAGCATAGTTGAAGCGGTCAGCGTTAGTGAAAGTTGCACCAGAACCGTCTGTGTTGAAACGACCCAAAGTGAATTCATCACCACTATCTGGAACGCCATCAGGGTCAACCGTTGGGCCACCAAATACGCGTGTTCCAGGAATGCCTGATGAACCACTGGCACCGAGGCCAGTACCTGCACCGAAGCTTGGACCAGGCAAACGAGATTCGTCGCCGCCTTCACCAAGAGCAAAGCTTGAGAAGTCGCGGTCGCCCTGGAACAGAGCTTCACGCTTAGCGTAGCTCATAAATACAGTAGCGTTACCTTTACCGTCAGCAAAGTTGCCGCCCATTGTCAGGTCTACTGTATATTTCTCAGCGTCGCCTTTGGTCGTTGTGTCATACTGACCAGAGATTTCAACACCTTCGAAATCGTCTTTCATTACGAAGTTCACAACACCAGAAAGAGCGTCAGAACCATATACCGCAGACGCACCACCGGTCACTACTTCAACACGCTCGATGAGCGAAGAAGGAATGGTGTTCAAATCAACAACACCAGACTGGTTAGACTGCAGATAACGACGGCCGTTTACGAGAACCAGCGTGCGGACAGAGCCCAGACCACGAAGGTTAACAGTTGCCGTACCGTTACCAGGGTTGTTTGATGATCCACCAAAACCAGGAATGGTTTGTGGCAAGGTTGCAAGAACCTGCTCAACGTTTTGCGCGCCTGTGAATTTAAATTCTTCAGCACTTACTGTAGATACTGGCGACGGAGCTGACAGGTCACGACGTACAATACGCGAACCCGTTACAACTACTTCCTCCAAGTCCATTTCTTCGTCTGTGTCTGCACTTTGTGCCGCAACGCCAGCTGACCCTAGTCCCAGAGCCATACTGGTGATTAATGTTGCTGCACTGCCCAAAAGCGCGGAGCGACGTAGTTTAAAATGTTCTTTCGTCACTATACATTTCCTCTTCTTGATTTTTAGTCCCAAAATCTTAGACCCGTACGGTGTAATCAAAAAAAGTATCGGCAGAACAGCCTAAACCGGCGTAAATGGCGCTAATCCATACGCCATAAACTTTGGGTGTGCTAAATAAACCACAAGCCTATAGCGTTAGGGCCGAGCCAAAAGTTACGTTTTCCACGCTAATTCCGCTCAATTCGAATGAGCATATTGCGTTTCACCTAAAAACAACGGCTTGGATGTTTCGAAATAGACTTGTAAAAATACAATTAAAACAATGAATTATGGATAATTTGTTGGCCGGCGCCTCCGTCACTGCCAGAGGCACCGGAACACACATAAACAGCGAAAGCCTTGGGAGGACCTTTGGTGCGCTCAATTCAAAGTGAACCAACGCACTAAACCGACGTTCATCATGTTGGCACGGTATAATATTAGCACGATGCTCGTGTAAACTATAATTTTTGGCCGCTTGTTTAACAATATTAGCCGTTGTATTTAGCCTGAGAAGCATTTCCTTTTACTAGAGTTTATACTGGGGTTTTGCGCAAAAACAGGCTCATCTCGACGCGATTAAAGGTTACCAAAAGGAAACTGCATCCGTGGCAAAAACTGTAAAATCAATGTTGGCAGAGGCTCACAATCTGGAAGCAAAAGGCCAGATGGAGCAAGCAGAGCAAATACATACTGAAATCGTGAAAGCCGAGCCCGGCGCCTTGCCGTCGTGGCGGTTTTTAGGGGCTCAAGCGCTCACACGGGGCGACCATAAAGCAGCCATGCATGCCATTCGACAATATCAAAAGATAGACCAACTAGCTGGCGATGCATGGCAAGGATTAGGCATATGTTTTATACATCTGAAAGATTGGGTTGGGGCCAGAAAAGTGTTTGAAGAGGCAGTAAAACTACAGCCAAGCAATAACGCCCATCTATTGTTTCTGGGTGAAGCCGCACGCAATCTCCGAGAAAATGACTTAGCAATGGACTGTTTTTCGCTGGCATTTCGACATTCATCGCAACAGGACATCGAAACGGAAATTGCCAGAGCTGAGCCGCTCATGAAACAAATTCTTGTTGCAGCCATGACATTTATGGAAGCGCACTCAAATAACACGACTATCGAGAACAGCCCTGCGCAGCTTGGGTTTTTGAAGGTTTCTCTCGACGATGCCATACGCGCCGAACAATTTTGTCAAGAAGGCGAGAAAACCTTGAACACAAATGGTTTAGACGGGAACAACAGTCTAGCTAAAACGGCTTTTGCCTCTGCGCTAGCGCTTAACCCAGACAACAAAAAAGCACTTGGCAACCAAATGGAGCTTGCGTTCCGCGCGGGCGCAAATGAGGACGGTTTAAATTTTCTGCGGCGATATGCGTCGCTCTCCGCATCTCACGCCGCAACTCAGTACCGGCTTGCGGTTGTAGAAGAACAAATTGGTACAGCTGAAAATGCAGAAGAAGCTTATCTCCGTAGCCTGAGGGCAGACCCCACCAATATATTGACCCATCTGTATGCTGGATTTTTTTTCGAAAACAAAGACGGCGATCAGGAAGCCAACACAGAGACTGCCGCGCAGATTTATTCGCTTGGTTATACGATCAATAATAAACTGATCGACCTGCACCGGGACACTTCGGTTGATGAAGAAACGCGACGCAGGTCATATTCTGCGTCTTTGCTCCTCGGCAAGAAGATGGCGGAATTACACGAAATGGGCGCCACCAAAAACGGTGGCCGAATATTAAATGCGGTTTGGCCACAGACCCACAATGGCGAGCTGGCGTACCGCGAAAAAACCCAGCGCCCTCACGAGTTTTATATTCCCGACATATCTCCAATTCGCTTTATGGACAGAAGTCAAATGCCGTGGGCGAAACAAGTTGAGGCCGCCTTCGGGGATATTAAAACAGAGCTCGTCGCAGCATTGTCTGATGAACAAATTGAAGGACGGCCCTATTTGGACGCAAATATGCAGCTGGGCAGTGAATTTAAGCCCATTTTGGGAACCATGAACTGGGTCGCACTTGATTTATATAGGGACGGCATCCCCAACGAAGAAATTTTGGCGAAATTTCCTAAAACCGCTGCGGCTCTGGAGGCAGCGCCGCTCACCGCTTTTGGAGAGCATCCTTTTGAGATATTCTTTTCGCTGCTAAAGCCCCATCAGCATATCCCTCCACATTTTGGGCTTTCAAATCACGGCATTACCGTGCATTTGCCGATAATTGTTCCACCCAAATGCAAAATTCGGGTCGATGATGAGTGGCGAGAGTGGAAAGAAGGTCAACTGCTCGCTTTTGACGATAGCTTTGACCATGAAGCCAGAAATGATAGCGACGAACTGCGCGTTGTCTTGCTGTTTGAGATATGGCACCCGGACTTGACGGATGCAGAAAAAGAAGCAATCTGTGGCAGCTTCAACGAACGTCAAATATGGTTGGACGCGCGCAAAATCCCGAATTTCAAATAGCTTTCTATCGGCCTGCCGGTGGTCACGAAGCGCCGCGAGCCTATTCCACTGTAACAGATTTTGCCAGGTTTCTGGGCCGGTCAACATTGATATTTCGCAGCAATCCGGCATGGTAGCTAAGCAAATGTGTGATCGCCAAATGGGCGATAGACGCCCAAGGGTCAGATAGGCCTGGTGTATTAAAATAGTGGCCAAGTGCCATAAGCTCGGCGTCGTCTTCGGTACTGGCATCAAAAATAAAGGGTTGCGCGCCCCTGGCCTTTATCTCCTCAATATTGGAAATAGATTTGCGGCGAACGCTAGCATCAGCAACAAAACAAAAAACCGGCATGCCATATTCGATAAGCGATATACTGCCATGCTTAAATTCTCCGGCAAACATAGGCTCACAGTGCATATAGGCGGTCTCTTTAAACTTAAGGGCCATTTCTTGCGCAGTGGCAAAATCAAGCCCACGACCAAGCGCAAAACTACTTTGGTGGCCAGCTACTTTTTCCGATAGCGACTGGAGTTCAGCTTCCCGGTCAATGATTGCAGTCAAGCCGCCAGCGACGCGGCTGCAGTTTTGCTCCCACGCCTTGAAGCTCGCGGGGCTATTATCCGCCAGCAGCGTGACGATCAGGCTAGATGCGGCAAACTGGTTCACCACAGCTTTTGTGCTGGGCACGGCCACTTCGGGCCCGGCAGCCAGGCGCACAGACATATCAGCAAGCCTGTCGATGCTGCTGCCTACCACATTCACGAATGCCAGAAGGCTTGCACCCTTGTTTTTTGCATGCTCCAACGCGCCAATACTGTCGGCGGTTTCGCCTGACTGACTAACGGCAACCATCAGGGTATTTTCGTCCACATGGGGCGGCAAATATCTGAACTCAGAGCCAAGCTCCGAAGAAACCTCTAGTGGCAAATTCAGGTGCCGCGCGAATATGGATCCAAAAACACCACTATAGGAAGCCGACCCGCAAGCCAGAAAAATGACCTTTTTGAATTCTCTGGCCTCAAGAAAATCCCGCAAGTCGTCAGCGATAGACATTGCCGACTTTGCAAAGGCACGCAGGGCTTCCGGTTCCTGGGCGATTTCTTTTCGCAGGAAATGGTCAAAGCCATCTTTTTCAGCCTTGTCTACTTCCCAGTCAGCAACAACGTGCACGCTGGTCGCCGGCATGCCTTCCAAATCAAAAACCTCATGGCTATTCGGTGTAATCACAACCGCCTGACCATCCTTCAGCACCTGGATATCGCGTGTATATTCAATAAGGCTGGAAATATCGCTGGAGATAGCGGCCAACCCGTCGGTGCAAACGAAGTTCATCGGGCACTGGTGGCGTATACCAATGATTTCCTCGGGTTTGTCTGCGCGCTGTATCGCGATGGCATAAGCGCCGCTAATTTTGGCGCACAGATAAGTCACAATATCCTGCGCCGTGGCAGCGGGTCGGCTTTTTATAAAAAGCGCCACAAGATGTGCAAGCACTTCAGAATCAGTTTCTGAAACCCGCTCAATGCCTGCTTCATCCAGCTCTGCGATCAAGTCGCGGTAGTTTTCAATGATTCCATTGTGAACGATGGAAACTTTGCCATCTGCGGATAAATGCGGATGGGCGTTTTCATCCGTCGGCGCCCCGTGGGTCGCCCAGCGCGTGTGCCCTATGCCTGCCATCCCCGTGACCGGAGTGTCGGCCAAAACTGCCTCCAACCCATCAAGCGGACCCGCTTTTTTGCGAACGTCAAGGGTGCCATCTGCCCCGTAAACCGACACACCCGCAGAATCATAACCGCGGTAATCAAGGCACCTTAGCATCCGCAGCAAATCTGAACTGATATTCTTCTTGGAAGTCGCTGCTACAATGCCGCACATTCTTTATTACCTTTAACTCCGGCTGCAAGTCACAGCGCCTGTTTTTAGGGGACGATTTTGAATTTATGCATACCCCATCCTTCCGCCGATGCAAAGCACCAACACCCTCTGCATTGACAAACTACTATTTTTGGTTGACGCAGCCGTCGCGACAGGCTTTTCTTTAACACCAAGGGTTGAATGTGGGACGAAATGTGCAGGAAGTATTCGAAAATTTTTTTGGTAAGGACCTTACGGTTCTCCGCGCCGTAGATGCTGCATCCAACAGGCTACAGTTTCGTACCGGTACTGTTATTCTTGGCGAGGAAGACAGCGGCGGCTCTGTTTATTATATTCTTCAGGGCAAAGCCAAAACAGTTCGCTATTCTGCCGAGGGTTCAGAAATTTGGCTGGATGAAATCGGGCCCGGTACGTTGATTGGCGAGATGACGGCGCTTGGTGCCCGCGCACGCACAGCAACCATTGTTGCAGACAGCAGCGTGACCGTAGCGGCTTTCCCGGAACAAGCCTTTCTGGATTTGATGGCCGACCACGGTAGCATTGGTGTTGAGGTGGCAAAACTTTTGGTTGCGCGCGTGGAGCAAACCACCCAGCGCATGTTTGAACTAGCAGCTTATTCTTCCAAAGGCCGCGTCTATGCGGAACTGCTCAGGCAAGCAAAGCCTGTTCCAGGCAGCACATACTCGCGTATCGAAAAAATGCCTTCCATGTCTACCATCGCGCGGCGGCTCAACAATACCCGGGAAACCGTATCGCGAACCGTGAATGAACTGGAAAAGGCCGGATTTATTGAACGCAGCGGCAATCAACTGACTATCTTGTTGCCCGATGAGCTGCGTGAAATGCCAACAAGCTGACCGTGTTTAGATTTTCCGCAGGCTGAATAACTTAATGGGTTCCGAACCTTTTCGCGGATTCATTGTTCCCACACTTTCCGACCGGAATTTGTCACCGGCATTCACCGCCAGAGAACAAGCAAATGCCTCGCTCACATAAATCGATCCGGGCACTGTTAGGGGTTCAATTCTGGCTGCGTAAGAAACTTCATTTCCGAACACACCAACCCGGTCCAAAAACGGATCTTTTTTCTCATAAACCGGGCCAAAATGACCGCCCACCCTAAGCGCCAAAAATTCCGGCAGACCTGCTGCTTCCAAATCGCACCCATGAAAACAATTTTGCATTTCAATTGCCGCTTCCGCTGCCTCTTCAACGCAAGGGAAAACCAGAAACAGACCATCACCCCAGGTGTTGATATGCTCGGCAATATGTCCAAACGCTTTCAAACGTTCGGCTATTGGGCTCATAACTTTGTCGAGAAACACCGGCACCATACTGTCGCTCAAGGCACCAAACCCGCGCACATCTGCAAATAACATGGCTTTCAAGCCTCGTTTTTCGCCGTCGCAGGCATCATTCAGGCAGGGCGTTGACTGAATGCGTTCGACCGGATAGGGCACAATGATCTGCCGCCGACCGTTTTTGCTCCACAATACAGCGTCACGCGCGGTGCCAGCTTCGGCGTGCGGCGGTTTTTTGTCCCAAACAAGCAATTGTACCGCCTCTGTGGCGAGTGTCTGAGCCTGCAAGCTTGCCAAGCCCATCGCTTGCTCGCTGGCGAAAGCCGTACGCAGATCATCAGTTACCAGCATGTCACGCGAGACATAACGCACGCTTGTTGCCCCGGCCTTGCAGGCATGGAAACGTTCAACCCAATTCTCTCCGTAAGGCGCGACCGAACTTCTTATAAAAAGGTCATCTGGGCAAGGTTGCACCAGATGTAATTCTGCACCCTCTTCAAGCAGCATTTCAGCGATCATAATGTCTGACCCGGCTGCCAGCGCCCCATAAGCAAAGCCGATATTTTCAGACGATATTTTTTCCCGCAGCGCAAACTCAAGCGCGTATCTGTGATGCAGTTCAAGTTCGTTAATTTGACCCGGCATACCAAAAATATGGCCACCAAAATGCGCCGACGCGGGTGGGCGAAGCGGGTCGAGCCAGTTTTTCTCTGCCTCAAGCGCATGAAGAAGCATTTCAAACTGATAAAGTGTGGTGGCATGAGCCGGATAATTCAGCGGATCCAGCTGGACAGCGTCACTAAAACACTCTCGTGCCTTGCCCTGATTGCCCAAAATCAAATTTGCTTCAGCAGCCGTCGCCATATGATAATAGGCTTCTTCGCCCGGCCTCGGTTTTTGCTGGGTGAGCTTGCCCAAAACTTCAACCGCCAACCTTTGTGCCTCTTCAGGCTTTCCGCCAACCAGATAAAGAGCGGCCGTATTAATGCCGCTGTAAGTGCCGCCAGTTTCGCAGTAAGCGCTGTTATATTTTTCGCTGGCTTCAAGCGCAATTTCATTGCGCTCACGGCCGATGGTCTCTAGTGCCTTGCTTTTCAATATGCGGCCGCCAAGGGCGAGAATGTCTTCATCGCCCCTGACCTTATCAAGCGCCAGGCGGAAATACTCTTTTTCCGCTTGCTCAAGCGCCCCCGCCCTCAGCAGGGTGAGCACACTATCGTAACTTTGCGCCTGATTCATTTCATGTGCTTCAAATCAATTATTATCGTTACCAACGCCAGGATCAATGACCGTTGGCATACGAGCCGAATTAATATCGCCTGGCATCTGCCAAATATCCATCAACAAATCATACTGGTAAGGCAACAGTTCCTTCTTTTTATTTTCGTCGGTTAAATAAAGCGTCTTCGATCGACCTAATTTATAAGGGTCATCATTCAGCATCACGAGATCTTTAAAGTTGCCCAGCGGGTCGGGGGTTTGCAGCACGAACGGTGCCAAGGTTTGCTGGTAAAACCAGGCATCCGGTGCCAGGTTGAAAACAAGACGCTGTCTGCCATTCACTCTTAAGTGAAATGGGTCAGCAGCAGAAATTGGAGCAAACGTAATTTGCTTGAGTGCATCAAGAATTTCTTGTTTGTCGAGCCAGCCTTTAATTGGCGCGTCATTCATGCCGACACAAAACTGACCATCCGGCATAATGCCTATTTTCAATATTGTCGTAAACTTCTGACGCCCTGCCAGTTTGGCATCAAATGCTTCCAACTCTTGCATTAAAGACATTTTTAGTCTCCCCAATAAAGTTACCCCCCGGCCCAATGCCTAGAAGGTTAGTTTGTAGCCACGTTTCTCCAAATCTGTTTTTAGCTGGGTTAGCAATTCGGCGTCGCCTCGCAGAAAGGCTAGTTCCGCAACGATATTGACCCATCGCGGATCTTGTTCTGCGGTAAGTTTTAAAGGCCCGATGATGGTCTCCCCAGACCAGAGGCGACCCAACAACTGGTGGGCTTCAGCGCTTTCGCCCGAAGCCAACAAACCTTTGATCGCCAACATATAGATATCGCCGATCGTGCGTCGGCCATGTTGATAATGGCTAACACCCAATTCATCTGTTGCTGCTTTTCCTAGCAGGCGGAGGGCATCGCCATTGATGGCAGCATGTCCCTTTTTCGAGGCCTGCAGCCCCAAGCCAACAAATGGCCGATACAAACCATGCGCTATGCGACGCTCAATATTCTTAATATTCCTATCTGCTACCTGCGCTGATAGTTTTTCATTTTTTTCAAAAGCCAATTCAGCCTTGTCCAGGTGCCCAAACGCTCGGTAGGCAATTACCAGACGCAACTGATTATCATGTTGGAGGCCCTGCCAATACTCATTCTCAGGATCGCTTTCAACAAGCCCGCCAACAATTGCGGCTGCTTTCTCGAACAATTCTTGGGCGACAGCATTCTGCTGATAGAAGGCAATCCAACCCTGAGCCGCATAATTGATGCTTAACTGCTTCAATGCTGTTTTATGCCGGGGGTCTCTTTCGAGAATATTTTCCAATATTTTTTGCTGTGTTTTTCGGGCAGCGACGGCTTCGTCTGCATGGCCAAACTGGCGTAGCGCGTCGCCCATCCAGGCATAATTTTCAGCGTGACTAAATTGAAAACTAAGATTATCCGGATCGGCGGCTATTAGTTTCTCATGAAGGTCCGCCGCTGCGACGTAATTTCTGTATGCTGCACGGGGCTGATCAAGGCTGCGAAGCTGAAGCGCCCCTATGTTGCCGTACGCGTAACCGAGTTCCATTTGCCAATCAGGATTGTCTGGGTCAATTGCCACCAATTGCTCAGAATATTGCTTATATTCTTTGAATGCTGCCATCGTTGCTTCAAAGTTACCGCGGCGCCAATCCAGAAAACCTGCCCAATATACACTTTGTGAATGGTCAAAAATACGCTGCGGGTCATTTGGACTACGTGCTAAAAGCGCAGCCGTAGCGACCTTGGCCTGGTTAAACATTTCCTGAGAGTTATCCATATCGCCGCGCTTTTCTTCAACTTCCCCCAAAAGATGAAAGGCGCGGGCACGCCTGCCAACGGACGAATCTTCCATGCCGTCCACCGGTTGCGCATTGTAATATTCGACTGCTTTCTCACCGACAGAATCGAGCACATCCAGGCGGCCGACAGCATCCAGTTTTTGGCGAAGGTCAGTTAGCATAAATTCAACCAGGTCCTCCGCTTGCGCTCGATTTCGCTCGGCTTCGCGCTTCGCTGTTATCGCTTGGGTTGTCAACACACCCATAACTAGCGTGGCAATCAGAGATGCCGCTGTGACGGCAATCACGCGACGTTGTTTTCGTCGCAGTTCGCGCTCAATCAGCTGATCTAGGCCCACACCCAAAAGCCCAGCGATAATTTTTAAAAGTGCACGCTGGCGACCGTCTGCCGACTTGCGCACATCGGCTGCTATTGGTTCGGCTCTTTTGCGAGATAATTGCCCGTCCGCTCCCACTTTAAACCGTATTGCTGGCGGAAAACACTCTTCTGCGGCATCTGTATTTTTATCAGCGGACGCGCCAGGCTCACCTTCGAGAATGATAGGGAGAACATACGCGTCGCCGCGCAGTTTTTTAAATTCAATAACCTCTTTGTTCACCCAGCGCGAAGCGGCTGCGTTTGGCGAACACAAGACGATCATAAATTCGGATGATTCCAGCGCCTTTTTGACTTCAACCGTAAGGTCATCAGCGGCCGGCAATTCTTCACGGTCTCGAAAAATCCGGCCCAACTTGTCAGTAGTGGGTTCTCGCTCGCCTTTCGCCAAAGCTTGGGCTTGCAGCTGTTCTTTCAATTGATCAGGCAGGCGATATTTTTCCAACGCTTTATGCAGCCAAGTCGCCGCTTTATGGTCGCGGTGGCTGTAGCTTAAAAAAGCTTTATATTGATACGTTGTTTTCATGGGGCCCCTGGTTCCAAAATGCCGAAAAAAACTTTGAGCCGAATAGCAATGTCGGCGCAACCCCCAATTGTTAAAGTTTACTTACAGTCGATAGGCACGATAGTCGCCGCGTCTTAAAAAAACACTAAGGTGTGACGGTCATCACACTCCAAGCCGGGCAAACCCACTAAACTGAGTTTGCACACAGTTATTGAGGGTTAATTTTAGCGCTTTACTTCCCTGGCGGTATATTGATGTCCCATACCAAACTGATCAATATACCACACCCTTGCGAGACACCCTGCTCGTCGCGCTAAATAAAAGAGCTGATCCGGAAGCCCAGCAGGCGTCGGATCAGCTCTTAATTTTTGTGGGCACTGGTTATCCACTGTTACACCCACCTTCAATTCTAATACGGTTTCCATAGCTCCCTCTGTGTTAAAGCCTGTACTTAAGGCGCTTTCTCCAGTAGAAGGGCGCCTTGATTTGCAGTCAGCACCTTGGCGGCAACGGGTGTATTCAGTAGAATGCCCGGTATCTGGCGCTCGAACCGTTTGTTTCGCGCCTTTAGTGGATAATGAAGATGGCACATATTGACGGTATCGCCCCGGCGCTAGGCGAGGCTTTATCAAAGCGCGGTTATGACAGCCTGACACCTGTACAGCTTGCGGTTCTAGACCCAGCGTTAACAAGCGCCGACATGCTGGTTTCCGCGCAAACAGGGTCAGGAAAAACTGTCGCTTTTGGTATCGCTATTGCCCCCACCCTTTTGGGTGATGACGGTCTGTTTCCACCTATGTCAGCTCCGGGCGCGCTGGTAATCGCACCCACACGAGAACTCGCTTTGCAGGTAAAGCGTGAACTGGAATGGCTCTACGCCAAAACGGGGGCCCGCATTGCTTCTTGCGTTGGCGGGATGGACATGCGCACAGAACGCAGGGCCTTGCAGCAAGGCGCGCAAATCGTTGTGGGCACACCCGGACGCTTGCGAGATCATATCGAACGCGGCTCGCTTGATATGAGTGCGCTTAAAGCCGTTATTCTTGATGAAGCCGACGAAATGCTCGATTTAGGCTTTCGGGATGATCTAGAATATATGCTGGATACGTCACCAGACAGCCGCCGTACGCTAATGTTTTCTGCCACCGTGCCGCGCACCATCCTTGGCATGGCGAAACGTTATCAGCGCGACGCCGTGCGCATAAACACGCAGACAGACAAAAAGCAACATGTTGATATTGAATATCGTGCGTTAACGATGGCACCCACTGACCGCGAAAACGCGATCATCAATGTGCTCAGATACCACGACGCGCCTAATGCAATTATTTTCTGCGGTACCCGCATGAACGTAAACCATATGAAAAGCCGCCTGAACAATCGTGGATTTTCTGTAGTTGCACTATCTGGCGAGCTTAGCCAAAACGAACGCAGCCACGCGCTGCAAGCCATGCGGGATGGGCGCGCACGCGTTTGCGTGGCAACAGACGTGGCGGCGCGCGGCATTGACCTGCCAGGCCTTGAGCTAGTGATCCACGCCGACATTCCAAAAAACAAAGAAATTCTCTTGCACCGTAGCGGGCGCACAGGACGCGCTGGCCGCAAAGGCACCTGCGCATTGATTGTGCCTTACAATTGGCGCAAACGTACCGAAAGACTGCTGGGTAACGCTGGCATAGATGCAATTTGGGCCAAACCGCCCTCCATGGAAGATATTGCCAAAAGTGACCGCACACGGTTTCTCGCCAACCCGGCGCTTAGTGAACCGGTGACCGAAGACGAACGTGAATTTGTGACTGAATTGACCAAATCCCACAGTGCCGAGCAGTTGGCTGCGGCTCTGATCAGGTTACAAAATACAAATCAGCCAGCTGCAGAAGAGCTATCGGATAACGGACCAGTTGAAGGGCGTTCTGAACGCAAACCCCGGCGGGAAGATTTCACTGGCGGAAAATGGATCAACTTGTCTGTAGGCCACAAGCATAAAGCCGAACCTCGCTGGCTCCTTCCTACGCTTTGCCGGGCAGGCCACATCACCAAAAAAGACATTGGTGCGATCAAAATTCAGCAAAATGAAACCCATGTGGAATTGGCACCCGGCGTCATCGAAAAATTCCTTGAGGCCGTCGGGCCAAGCCGCAAAATAGAAAAAACCATTACCGTTGATGTTCTGCGCGCACCAAAAGACCAACGTGAAGACACCATGGACACTGAGCGCAGCAACCGTCCCAAAGAACGGTCACCCCGCGACCGAAAACCGCGCGGTGACAGAGGTGGCCACGAAGGCCGACGTGACGGTCGACGCGAACGTAGCAGCAGGGATAGTGGTCCCCAAGATAGTAGGCAGCGGGACAAAAAGCCCTATGGTGACAAGTCCAAATATGACCAAAAAGCCAAAAACGATTTCAAAAAAACTGCTCCTAAAAAGACAGATAATAGCCCAGCCAAACCAGTGAAAAAAGCGGCTGAAGCTGAAGTCACCGCTAAATACAAGAAAAAACCCAAATGGACCGCCGAGCAAAAACGTGCGGCAAAAGAAGCGAAAGAAGCGCGGTTGGCGATGGGCGATGAACCTACTAGCAAAAAACCAAAAAAAAGTAGCGATGGCAGCGCACCGTTAAAGCGCAAAAAACCTTAAAGGTCGCCTCTCACGCTCTTGCTGAAAATTTCACTGTAAGCGGGCGCTTCAAAGGTTATTGGGTTGGTGCCTGCTGTGGGGTCCACCGCCGCCATTTCGCCGACAAGCACTGCCTTCGTGTCATCAATACCCAACTCAGCGAGCGTGTGCGGCATGCCCAAGTTTTCGCGCAGCTCCAGCACCCAATCAAGAAACGGTGTGAAGCCCTCCTTTGCGAAGCCTAGCGAGCGTGTTAGGTCGCTGATGCGGTCTTCGATCGCGCTGCGATTTGCCACCAAAACATAGGGCATCAATACGGCGTTTAGCGTACCGTGGTGAGCGTCATACAAAGCGCCGAGCGGATGTGCAAGCGCATGCATGGCACCCAATCCCCGCTGGAACGCTGTCGCGCCCATAGAAGACGCCACCAGCATATGAGACCGTGCTTCAAGGTCGCTGCCATCTGCAAAGGCTTTTGGTAGCCAATCCTTGATGAGCCGCATGCCTTCCACCGATATACCCACCGCCATCGGGTGATAACCCGGCGCAGAGTAAGCCTCCAGATTATGGGAAAGCGCATCCATACCTGTCGCCGCCGTAAGACCCGCTGGCAAGCCGAGTGTAAGCTCAGGGTCTGCGATCACAAGGGCAGGCATCATCTTTGGGTGAAACACGATTTTTTTGATCTGTTCGTCTTCATCAGTAATTACCGAAGCGCGACCTACCTCTGATCCGGTACCTGCGGTCGTCGGCACAGCTATAATCGGCGGCACCGCTTTCGCATTCACCTTCGTAACATTTTCGTCACCCACATAGTCCCAAAGCTTACCCGTCTGTCCCGCCACAAGGGCAATGGCCTTCGCCGCGTCAAGCGCACTGCCACCACCCACGGCTATCACGCCGTCGTGGCTGCCTGCACGGTAGGCCGCAACGCCGCCGGCCACATTGGCGGCTGTGGGATTGGCTTTTATACTTGAGAACATCTCCACGCCGAGGCCTGTACTCGTGAGTGCTGTCAGCATATCCGTCATAAAATCAAACCCCGCAAGGCCAGGGTCGGTCACAATAAGCGGGCGTTTCATGCCTAGAAGCGCGGCGTTTTCTGCAAGCTCTGCAATGCGCCCCGTGCCCAAAATATAGGCAGTTGGGTAGTTCCAGTTTGCGGCTAAGTCCATCTGGGTGTCCTAAATTATCTCGAAGTAACGGGCCATTTCCCAGTCGGTGATGGCTTTTCTAAATTCGCGTTCTTCCCATTCGCGGGAGGCAGCGTAATGGTCAACAAAGGCATCACCGAACAGGCTGCGCGCAGCGTCTGACGCTTTGAACTTCGCGGCCGCTTCGCCCAGAGACCGCGGCAATTGGCGAGCGTCCTCGAACGTCATGTCGTAGGCGTTGCCTTCAATCGGGCTGTCCGGATCGATTTCATGCTCGATACCCCACAGGCCACTCGCGAGCGCTGCCGCCATCGCCACGTATGGGTTAATATCAGCCGCAGCCACGCGGTATTCAACCCGCTGCGCAGTGGGGCTACCGGTGATAGCACGCAGAGCACACGTACGGTTTTCAACACCCCACGAGGCCTCGGTTGGGGCCCAAAAGCCGGGGACTAAGCGCCGGTAGCTGTTGATGGTCGGTGCCACCATCGCCAGCAATTCAGGCATCAACGCCTGCTGCCCGCCAATGAAATGGCGCATGGTGCGGGAAATGGTATTCGAGGCCCCCTCATCATAAAAAACGCTGTCGCCTTTTTTGTCCGTAAGCGAAAGGTGAATATGCCCGCTTTGGCCCGGCCAGTCTTTCGACCATTTTGCCATAAAGGTAGCCATCCAGCCCCTACGTTCGGCCAGAATTTTCGTGACCGTTTTGAAAAGCGCGGCTTTATCTGCCGCCGCTAACGCGCCGTCCACTTTAATAGCGGCCTCTAGGACGCCCGGCCCGGTTTCCGTGTGCAGGCCTTCAATCTCCATATCCATCTGGGAACAGGTATCAAGCAGCTCGCGGTAAAACTCGTTATGTACGCCGGATCTGAGCGCGCTATAGCCAAAGTCACCTGGTGTGATGTTTTTCAGGTCCTTATAGTTTTTCTCACGTACGCTGTGTGGCGTTTCCTCGAAGACAAAAAATTCAAACTCGCAGGCGGCGTTTGCTTTGAAGCCCATATCTGCGGCTTTAGTGAGCACTCGCCTTAACAACCCGCGCGGGCAAATGTCTTCCGCAGCGCCTGCGAATTCACCAAGGAACAAAGGCACCCCGACTTCGAACGGTATGAAGCGACATGTTTCGGGCAAAAGCCGCACTTCGGCGTCCGGGTACCCAGTATGCCAGCCAGTATATTTGGCATTGTCATAAAGCTGGTCATTTACGTCCCACCCCAATACCACGTCACAAAAGCCAAAGCCTTTTTTGAGCGCCGAAGCGAGCTTGTCACCGCTCATATATTTTCCGCGCAGCACGCCGTCCATGTCAAACACGCCCACTTTGGCATAAGGCAGTTGGCCTTTTTCAGCCAGCTTCAGGATATCTTTTGCACTGATCATAAGGCCTCCTTCGCCGCTTCTTGCTTGGCATTTTCCTTCATATTCATTGCAAATTCTTCTTCAGGCGACAGGATCATCTGATGGCGCGAATGCACTGCAAAATAGAGTAGGCCAAGCCCGAACCATACCGCACAGCCGTATATTCCCACACGGTACTCTTCGTTGATAAAGAGAAACACAAGCGTTACCAACGCGATGATGCCCGCAACAATCGCACCCATATTGCCGAGCGGGCTTACGTAAGGCCGCTTAATACCCGGCATGGCGCGCAGTTTCACAAACGCCAGCATCTGCATAATATAAGCGATCACTGCACCAAACACTGCCATGTTAAGAAGCACGGCACCAACAGGCACACTGCCAAAAATGCTTTCGCCGTAATGGATGGCAAGCGCCACCACAAAACCAACCACCGCGCCCGCGATAAGCGCCACATAGGGAGTTTTGCGGGTAGAGTGGGTGACCGAAAGCCACTTGGGGAAATAACCCGCGCGGCTTAGGGAATAGATGTTCCTGCCGTAAGCATAAATAATAGTGTGGAAACTAGCGATCAGCCCCGCCACCGCGACAAGCGCCAGCATCGAAGCACCCATACCGTCTCCAAAAATAGTCTGAAACGCGAGGAACAGTGGTTCGTCCGATTGGCCCACAACGGCAGAGCCCGGCGCAATACCAGCGTTCAGGAACAGCGTCAGGAATGAAGCGATTATCAGCGTGAGAATGCCCCACAGCAGCCCGCGCGGCATGTCTTTAACGGGGTCGTGTGCTTCCTCAGCCGCCAATGGCAATTGCTCAATTGCCAAATAAAACCATATGGCAAAGGGTAGTGCAGCCGTGATGCCGCCAACCCCCATTGGTAGCCATAATGAACCGCCTTCTTGCGGGGCAATATTCAGCGCATGATCAAGGGAAAACAGCGGCAGCGCGCCAATCCAGAACACCGCGAGAATACCGAGCGCTAGGAACGTGATCGCGACAGTGAACTTGAAGGTCATCTCCACGCCGACAAAATTAATGCCGACAAATACCACATAAGAAATGAGCCACCACCAGGGATCGGCTAAATCAATGCCCAGCATGCTGTTGAAAATAGAGCCCAGATATCCGCCGATGCCCACCACAATAACCGCCGGCGTTAGTACATATTCCATATTTTCAGCGAGGCCGGTGATATAGCCTGCCCAAGGCCCCATAGCGGTTCGCGCAAACGAATATGCGCCGCCCGTATGCGGCAGGGCAGGAGACATTTCAGCGATCGAATAACAAAGCCCGATATACATGATGGCGATGACAATGGTGGCCACGAGCAGGCCACCAAACCCGCCTACGGCAAGGCCAAAGTTCCAGCCGAAGAAATCACCTGATATCACTGCGCCTACACCCAACGCCCACAAAGACCAAATGCCCGCGTAGCGTTTCAGCCCGCGCTTTTCCAAATAGCCTTCTTCTGCCTTCGAATATTTTACCGAACCCTCACTAGATGCCATTTTTTCGGGCCTCCCCGCCCCTTAAACTATTGCCTCAACCTTCTGTAGCACATGTTGTAGTTTGTTCGCCCACAAGGCTTTGTTGTCTTCCCCTGTAATCACATCTTGACGTAGTTCTATCATGGTATGTGGCAAGCCGCGCTTTTCGCCGTGCACAGGAATACCGTATTGATAATCATCGCGCACCGGGTAGGGCACATTGTCACCAACAGTAAGCGCCGGGTCGCGTGCCATAAGGGCGATCAGCTTCTGCGACAAGTCTGGGTCGCGGCCATACTGAAAAGTGATTTGCCACGGCCTGTCTTTGCCGCATGAGCTCAAAGAGGGTGTAAAACTATGTAGTGAAATCAGAATGCTTTTCTGGCCTTGGGCTTCGCGCTCATCCAGAAAAGATGCGATCGCGCCGTGAAACGGATAAAATATCTCATCCTGGCGGGCTTTGATATCAGCTGCGCTCAGTCCTTCATTGCCCGGAACGCGACGGTTATCGGAAACAGCCAAAATTGATTGCGCATTTCCGGGCGGACGATTGCAGTCAATCATCAAGCGCGAATAAGGCTGGCAAAAATAGGGGGCGTCCATGGCCTTGCTCAAACGTTCGCCCACATCTTGGATGTGTGGATCCCACGCAATATGATCTGCAAGATCAGCGTCTGACAAACCCAGGTTTTTGAGCCCAGCAGGCACCATATTGCCCGCATGCTCGCTTACAAAAACAAAAGGGCTGGCACCGTTTGCATTGTAGCAAGTGTAAGGGGCCGGGTCTGACGTGCCGATGAGTGTCACTGCAAAAAATCTCCTTTTCCGATCGGACGGCATCATGACGCATGGCGCGACAATACTTCAACCGTTTTATAGGACAAGGACCCGCAACCTAGCTCGCGGGCACCATGTGCGGATATGTCACATTCCACACAGAAGGCAAGTTTGGTAAAATGCAATCAAACATTTAGATACTGTGAGGGCATCTACCATGTTTCAATTGGATTCCGGCCAATCAGAAACTACACATCAACAGAAAAGCTTTTTCCAAAGCGACTTGTTCAGAGCGCTGCCTGCGGAAATCGCAGAAACACTCGCAGCAGCACGCCGCAATTTGATCCTGCAAAAAAACCAAACCTTGATGCTGCAAAATGATCCGGCTGACTGGTTTTATTACATTAGCTCTGGCTGGGTAAAAGTTTACCGAGAAACCAAAGACGGTGACGAAGCAGTTGTGGAACTGTTGGGTGCCGGGGCATTTGTTGGCGAAAACGCACTATTTGAAGGAAATGTATATTCCAGCGATGCGGCAGCCATAGAGGAAGTTAAACTGGTGAGGTTTCCGGTTTCGCTCCTAAAGGAAGCGCTGGTGTCCTGCCACTCTACGGCTGTGGCAATACTGCAAATTTATGCCAACAAAAACGAACGCCAAACCCGGGAGCTAGAAAGCTTGAAGCTGCAAGGTACACCGCAGCGAATAGGTTGTTTTCTACTGCGGGAATGTAAGGGAAAAGCCGAAGGTAGCCTTTCCTTTGATTTACCATACGGCAAGGCACTTGTTGCAGCACAGCTCGGCATGAAAGGGGAAACATTTTCCCGCGCCCTAACAAAATTGCGAACCGCAACAAATGTTGAAGTTCGAGGCAGCAAAATTCGGGTGCCTGACATTGAAAAACTGGCAAGCTATGTGTGCGCAGGGTGTTCCAACGAATACCCCTGCAAAGACCTGATCCGCAACGCCCAATAAGAACGAAAAGTGCTTCATTGATATAGGTCAATGGAGGGGTCCCGTCCGCGCCCTATAAACAGAACAATAGCGATAGTAAGGAAGTAAGCGTGCAAGAAAATTTATCCCAAAAATTACTGAACCATAATCAGCAAGTCCCGCGCTATACCAGCTTTCCTACCGCCAACCATTTCAGCGAAGCCGTCAGTGAACCAGACGCCAGCAAGTGGCTCACCGCACTCAGCGAAGATACACCATTGTCGATCTATTTCCACATTCCGTTTTGTAAAGAAATTTGCTGGTATTGCGGCTGCCACACCAAAGCCAGCAAGCAATATAAACCTGTGACAGATTTTCTGGCTTACCTGCTTAAGGAAGTTTCCCACGTCGCACAGCTGCTGGAGAACAAACGCAAGGTTGCTCATATCCACTTTGGTGGCGGGTCTCCCAGTTATCTATCGCCTGACGATTTTACCCGCCTTATAGACCATGTAACCGCGCTCTTTGACCTACAAAAAGGGGCTGAGATTGCCATTGAGGTAGACCCGCGCGAACTTACGGAATTGAAAGTGGCCGCCTACCACAAAGCGGGCGTAACACGAGCTAGCCTGGGCGTGCAGGACTTTCATTCCGATGTTCAACACGCCATAAACCGCCTGCAGCCAGTACATACAATATACCAAGCAGTGCAATTACTGCGGGACTATGGCATCGACCAGATCAATATGGACCTGCTTTACGGCCTGCCCAAACAAACCGCAGCAAGCATAAAACGTAACATTGATATGGCGCTAGGACTAAACCCCAGCCGCATTTCTCTTTTTGGCTACGCTCATGTTCCCTGGATGAAAAAGCATATGCGGTTAATTGACGAAAGCACTTTGCCAAATGGCGAAGACCGTTTGAACCAGTTTGCTGTTGCCGCAGATGCGCTCAAAAATAAAGGGTACGTACAAATTGGACTTGATCATTTCGTGAAACCAAACGATGTGATGGCTCAAGCTTTTAAAGCGCGCAGCCTAACCCGGAATTTCCAAGGGTACTCAACCGACAGCGCGCCTGCCATGATTGGTTTCGGCCCATCTGCCATCAGCGATTTACCGCAAGGCTACGTTCAAAATACGCTGGCAAACCATGCTTATTTTAGTGCGCTTGATGAAGGAAAGCTGCCTACAGCAAAAGGAGTGATTGTTACAAAAGACGACCAGATGATCCGGCGGCTCATTGCTCAGCTTATGTGTTATATGGAAGTTGACATCAAGGCATTTGAAGCTGATGAAGGCCTAGCTCCAGGCCACTTTTCCTATGCGAACTATGCGCTGGAGCCTCTGGCAAAAGACACTTTGATTTCATACCAAAAGGATAAAATCCGCATCAACCCAAATGCACCTCAAGCAGTGCGCCTCGTGTGCGCGGCATTCGACCCATACTTAAACGTTAGCCAAAAAAGGCATGCACAAATCGCCTAATTTGGTTTCTCCGTAGAAAAACCGCTGACCGCGGCCTCACCAGTCGTCTTCTGTATCGTCAAAAGGCGGTGGAAAACTGCTCGGACGTTCTGAAGACTTTCGGCGTTTTTTTCGGTCCATTTCGATCGGCTGTTCCGGCACATTATCCCCAAGCTGCAAAAGAAGCGGCTGATCATCCTCATCTTCGTCTCGCATTTGTTCCTGCCTTCCTGGCCCGTCGCTATAGCTGCGCTTCATTCGGCTAGAGCTCGACTTGCTTTTCATGCTCGACAGAAGCGATTGGCTAACCATTGTGCTGGCCTTTCGCTTGCGCGGTTTTTTCAGACTAAGGCTCAATGAAGAACTGCTGGACGAGCTTGCGCTTGAGGTCGTATGAGAAATCTCTTCCTCTTCCTGGTCGCTGGAGCCCAGATCAAACTGGTGAATAATTTTGCCGCGCGGCGCGCTTTGGCTTTGCCTGCGTATCTTATCCAAATGGTTCAGCAGCTGCCTTTCGTGCTCTTCAAGCAAAGACCTGTCTCCACCACTGTTCCTTACCTTATTGTAAGCATTGGCAATACCCATCCTTCGCTTCAGGGGCATTTTGCTCAATTGGTCACGGCTCGGATTCGGCGTGCGGTAAGTCTCTTTAAGGCGTGCACGAAGACTTTGCATACCAGCGTGCATCAGGCTATCGGCGTCAGAAGGTACGCTCCCCGAATGATGAAACATGAAATCAGTATCGATGGGCGCACCACTGTATGTTTTTTTTGCGCGGTTGCGCGCTTCAACAAGAGCTTGTTGGCCACGATAAGTTTCTCGGTTTCCTGACTGGGTTTGCGGCGGGAAAGAAACACGCGTAAATGCAGGCCCAATCATTGGCACCCCTTTGCGATCTTTTAATCGGTATCGATCTCGAACACTAACACCGCGCCGTTTTTGTTGAAGCGCATAAAGAACATTGGCCTGATGTTGCCGAAGCGCGGTTCTTGTCGGTGCTTTTATGCCGCCAATGCCGCCGCGCGGTCCTTGCCTGTCGTCTTCACTGTGCGGAGTGACGGGCTGATAGGCAAAAGGATTGAGCGAGCCATCATCCATAAGCGAATCGTGAACATGAGTGCCTAGCTGCATCGCTTCTCGCTTGCTAATATGTAGTCGTCGGCCATCCATCAGATGATCAAACACAACTTTACCTTCTTTGTCTTCAGCATCAGCACGGCGAATAAGCTTAAACCGGCGTGCCATCAACTGGCCGGTTTTCGGGTGAATCACATCGGAAATTTTGGCGTGCACGAGCGACTGCTCAGCACCGAGCCCGTGTTTGGTATTCAGCTTCTGCGCAGCAGCGCGCATACCCAGCTCAATCGCCAACTGTTCGGTATTTTGCGCCTTTGAAGCAGGCGGCGCCGAAAGCAGGTGATCCACTCCGTAGTCACCGTGGCCCAGCGCGTGCGAATTTTCCGCCACCAGATGTTTGCGAATTTTTCTTTGCTGCGCGAGCGCTTTAAGTTTTTTCTTGGTATCGCTACGTTGGAATGTATGGCCAACGGACCAGCCAGTGCGCGCCGAAGCATCATCTTCACCAAAAACTGGGATTCCGCTCGAATGCCCCGGCATAGATTGCTGCACATCTTTCGATGAAATTGAGCTAGAGCTCAAGCTGAGACCATCGTCAAAATTAAAGGAAAAACCGGAACTGTTTGAAAGCAATTTTGGCGGCGGAGATATTGACAGCGAAGAACTACTTGTCTCGGCCCTGTTTCCTTTATATTTTGACCTGATAGCACTTTGGTTTCGGTAAACGGCCCGTAGCGCCTGATCCGATAGCCTTTCACCTTTTATCGATCTTTTATGCGCAGACGTTGAAACCCGCATATGCAGGCGAGCGAGGTAAGGCTGGTATGATGAACTGGTGAATGCCATTTTTAGCCCGCACCAACGGCCGTAAAAGTGCCCCTAGTATAGCTTGCCCAGATAAGCACGTTGTGCCGCAATTGGGCTGGTTTGGAAAAGACGCTAGAACTGTCCATCTTTTGAAACCTTCGCTGCCCGTATTAAATCAGAATCAAGTCGGTCCTCATCATCAGTTAGATCTGAACCATTGCGTTTACGCTTCTTTTTGATCGCCTTTGGCTTGCGTTTTTTTCTGCGGCGTTTGCTACCATAGTCGTCGTCGCTATCCTCAGAGAAAGGGTCGTCGCTGCTGTCGTCCCTCGCTAGCAGAGCCAACGCCCTCCCCTTTGCTGTCTTTTTCCGGCTTCGGCGCTTGTATTTCAGGCTTGGGGTGCCGCCGACTGATGTCGTGCGCTCAAGGAGCATTCCAAGCGGTGCTTTGTCATGTTGCCCTTTGAGCCATCCGACATTTTCAAGAAGCGCCTTTTCGCTGTCTTCAAGTAGATCTGTGTCCCCGCCGCTTTTTTTGACTGTGTTATAATGCTCAAACAGCTCCATTCTTGCAGAGGCTTTATAGCCCATCATCTGAAAGCTGCTGGGTTCATAGGTGCCGAGGTGCCCGTGCACTTTGGCTTGCAAAGACTGCATGCCCTGCATCATTTTGGTCGTCGGGTCCGCCGACACACTGCCTGAGGTCAGGAAAGCTCTTTCAACATCTGCGCGCTTCTCTTCAGCGTCATCACCCTTGCCGCGGGACGCATTGCGCAGAACCATTCGCTTGCGCATTTCATCAAGCCCTTCCTGTCCCGCGAAGCTGCCGCCAGCTTCTTCAATGTCGGCTTCATGGGGGAAACTAACCTCGGTGTGGGCCGGGCCAACCATATTCAGATCACGTCTGTCTTCTATGTCTGTACGAGCAAAACCCCAAAGGCCATGTGTTTTTTCCTGTATCTTTGACCGAACGCCTGTTTGGTGCGTTCTTAGGCCAGATTTTTTTGGTGCGGTTGTAGAATCGAGCCCGCGTCGGGTGCTTTGCAAGTCCATCGAAGTGTCTGTTGCTGGTTCCTCGAGCGAGCTTCGGGCTTCTTCGCGGCTATCCTGGTCTGCCATCAAGGCATCGTGCACGCGTGTACCCAGGCCAAAGGCGTCCTTTTTACTAATATGCAAACGCCGCCCGTCCATAAGATGATCAAACACAACCGTGCCTGTCGTATCGTCCTTGTTCTCTCGGCGGATCAGCTTGTAGCGCCGCGCCAAAAGCTGACCAGTTTTCGGGTGCAACACGTCGGTAATTTTGGCGTGTACTAGGGATTGCTCTTTGTCGTCCAACCCGGCATTTAGCTTTCCTGCCGCTTCTCGCATTGCCAGCTCGATCGCCAATTGCTCGGTATTTTGTGCCTTTGATGCTGCTGGCGCTGACAATAGATGATCAACCCCGTAATCACCGTGCCCCAGCGCATGCGAGTTTTCCGCCGAAACATGGCGCGCTGCAAACCTTGCAGAAATGCCTCTTTCCTTGGCGAGTGCGCGAAGCGATGCGGTGGCGTCTCCGCGCAACGTCGCGTGCCCCTGCGACCAATTGGTGCGGTCAGCCACATCATCGGCGTTAAAAATGGGAATGCCACTTGTCAGGCCTGTTTCCTCAGACCGCCGACCTTTGTATTTCGAGCGAATTTTATTGTTATCTTTATAGAGGTCACGCAGGTCTTTGTTGCTGAGCTTCTCACCTTCGACCGACCGCTCATAAGCGCGCCCCGCCACCCGCATGTGCAGGCGCCCTAAATAGGCTGGCTGGTCATAAGCTGTATCGGCCAATTTATTCTCCCGTTTAGCTCGGCCCGAGGATATTGGGTAAATGCTTAGAGTGCACACTCACCTAATATTTTGGTGGCTTGCGACCGAATGGCCCATCCCTCTTTGGTCCTTTGCCACCACGCTTGAATTGCGAGCCCCTGCCGGTTGGATCATGGCGTTTTTTCTTGCGCAAAAGCTCGTCTTCCTCTGCGACCGGATCCCGGTCGCTCATTTTCATTTTTTGGGCTACCCGCGCAGGAGTAAACTGCGCTGGTTCATCTCCGACCTCATCGTCATCACCAAACTCATCTTCGTCGCCGCTAAAGTGTTCTTCGTCAGCAAAATCACTTTCTTCTTCATCCAAAAAATCGTCGTCCTCGCCCAAGCCTGAAGAAGCCGCCACGGCCGCTAAACTATGCTGCGAAGACAAAAAAGATGGTGGTGTATGTGCAGGCACATGGGTGCCTGGTGATAACATCGCAGAAGCCTTACTGTCGTCAGCGCTGTCGTCTTCGTCACCACTTGAATTTGATTTATGCTCGCTATCGTCATCGTCGCTGTCGGCCAAAAACGAGCTGGCAGTAAACAGCTGGTTGGCCTTTGCTTCGCGCTTACTTTTTGTCAGAACTTCATGCTCGGGCAGACCTTCACTGATGGAATGGATACCGAGCAATAATTTCTTTTCATCGGCTGACAGACGCGAATGGTTGCCTGATTTTCTTACTGATGCAAACTGCAGCCCTAGTAGCTGTTGTTCGTGGTGCGACATACCACTATCGCGTACCGCTTGTTGCATAGCTACGCGGTGATCGTGATTTGAGCCTTTGCTGAAATCCACCGGGTCGTCTTCGCCAACATCAATATCGTCTGTGCCGCTCGCCAGACGGTCACCGAATGTATCCATCAATGTGTTCATACGCTTTTGCATTTTGCTGTCTTTATCGGCAGGCAGGCTTCCTGACGTCTCAAAATTCTTTTTCCAGACTGCTTTTTCTTCCGCGCTTTTGCTGTGCGATGTGGCGACCGTATCACGGACAGTATCAAGCGCTTTTTGCCCTGTAATGGACGCAGCAGCACCCGGAAGTTTGGCTTCGGTGAAGCCGGGGCCGATCATATTCACGCCCTTGCGGTCATCGATTTCATTTTTAAATCTATGCTTTCCAGTGGCTTCGGCCGCTTTTTGGTTTGCCTTCAAATCCGCCAGCACCTTCTTCTGGTGGTCATGCAAATTGTCGCGCGTGGGTGCAATCGCGGCATCTAGGCCTTTTCGTTCATGCGAACCCTTGCCGTCACCGTCACGAGCGGTGGCACGCGGAGCCGCGGCACCCGTCATTATCGCAGCATGGGCCCGTTTACCTACATCATAGGCTTCGTCTTTGCTGATATGCAGACGATCTCCGTCCATAAGATGGTCAAACACCACTGTTCCGTCTTTGTCTGCGGCGTTAGCCCGGCGGATCAGCTTCAGCCTGCGTGCACGCAATTGGCCGGTTTTTGCGTCAAGCGCATCGGTGATTTTCATATGTACGAGCGACGTACCATCAGCCAGACCTGCTTTCGTATTCAGGTCCTTCGCGGCGTTTCGCATGGCCAATTCGATCGCCAACTGCTCTGTGTTCTGGGCTTTTGATGCCGACGGCGCAGAAAGCTCATGGTCGGTGCCGTAATCTGCATGACCCAGCGCATGGGAATTTTCAGCCGATAGCCGGGGTGTATTGGCAGCTTTTTGCAAATCTGCGGTTGTTTCACGGGCAACTTGCGAATGGCCAAGCGACCAGCCAACACGGGCTTCAGCGTCGCTCTCACCAAAAACAGGAATACCGCTGGTTTTGCCTGTTTGCACGCCTCCGCTCGCTGCTGCTTTACCGGCAAGACCGTACAATTCATCGTCAGCTTCGTCTTCAGCTTCTGCAGCTGCAGCTGCAGCTGCAGCAGGTTTGGCCCGTCTGCCCTTGTATTTGGAATGGATATATTTCCCTCTGTCTTTCAGCATAGCCGCCAGCTTGGCGTCACCCTTGCTGGCAGGTGTATCTTTCGGCAATTTATAGTCACTTCCTTTGCCAAAGCGCATATTCAGCCGCCCCAAAAAGGCAGGATATTTAGCCTTTTCTTCTTCTGCGGCTTTATGTGCGCTATCTGCCATCAGGCCTCCCTATTTGGTCCGCATGTTTAAAGGTAAAGTGCATAAAGACGGCCATTCATTGCATCTGGTCATCATCATCTTCTTCGTCTTCTGCGTCGTCACTCCCGTCTTCTGCAGATTCCGTTTCAGCGTCCATAGTCCGCGAACGAGATATTCGGCCCGCCGCGGCAGCACTTTGATCACCCAAATCTCGCCGCTGCGTTTTCCCACCACGGCGGTCACCTTCGGCCAATTCGGTCGGGTCGCCCGCAGCCGCGGCGGCTGCAGGCATCGAGAGCGCCCTCATAAGCACACCAGACGAAGCGCCCGACGGACTCCCGCCACCACCAGCAAAACTGCCAGATCGGGCCATAAAAGATGCCAAACCCCCATGTAACTGTGAGCTAGAACCACCGCCCAGCAACATCTCATCGTCATCCAGACCGGCACCTGCCGCCCCTAAACTTGCTGGAAAGCCACCACTTGCACTACCCAACTCGTCATCGCGCTGCCGCCGATCGCCTGCTTCTGCCGACCTGACCAGCGGAAGTGAGCCCGAACGCGCTAATTGAGGTGTAGCTGGCAAAGAAGGTGACCGAGATAGCGCCGCTGCCACTGGCGACGCTGGCGCAGCGTCATCTCCGGCAGGTTCACCTGCACCTAAGCCCACATCTCTGGCTTCATCTGCGTCTCTTTTATCAACGTCGTCGACATCGTCATCCGCTACCGGCGGCACAAGCGCAGAATTTTCTCCAATATATTGATTTCTACGAGCATGGGCGGCCATCAAATGTTCAAGGGGAATGCCTGCCTTTTGCAGCGCTGCCATTCCACTGCCGGCTTGGTCGGCTTCCATACGCCGCAGCGCTTTGACGGCCTTACCAGTATGGTCGATAAACTGCCAGTGCGGTTCCCCGACAAGTGACGGATCCGGCACGCCTGTGGTGCGAGCTATGTCAGTTTGTGCATCATCGTCCAGATCATCATTAACACCGGTGCCATGCCTCGTAACCGCGTCGGCACCAGCCGCCATATGAGCGCCATGTGTTTTATGCATAGCCTCAAGCGCGGTACGTAGTTTGGTTTCATTGTCAGCCGGCAAAGACCCTGACACCAACAAGCTTTGCGGCGTAACTGCACCACCAGAGCCAGCAGCCATCCTTGCTCTCAAGCTATCAAGAGCCGACTGCCCTTGCGCCACACCTCCATCACCAGCACCCGCGGCGGTTTCAGGAAAGGCCGCATCGGTAAAGGCTGGCCCTACCATGCCCACACCGGTCCTGTCCGGCGTCCCTTTCATCCTGTTCTTCGTTCTTTCTTGAGGGGACCGCCCCCGCGCAGCGTTTAGTGTATCCAATACACCTGCCTGATGACCGGCGATTGCCCCCAAGGCTGGAGCGCCAGCAACGCCGCCCTTTCGGTCCGTTGGCCCTTTGGTATCTGCTGCGCCGCGGTCGGTTGATCGGGGCACCGCTGATCCGTTCATTACAGACCCATGGACATGGCGACCCAACGCCAAGGCGTCAGCTTTACTGATGTGGGTTCGCTCACCGTCCATAATATGATCAAATACTACGGTCCCCACATGGTCGTCTTTGCCTGCGCGTCGGATAAGCTTGTATCGCCGAGCTACCAGATCACCTGTTTGCGGATGCAACACATCGGTGATTTTTGCGTGCAGCAGAGATGAGCCGTCGGTTACGCCGGCATCCGAATTTAGCTGGTGTGCAGCGGTTCGCATCGCCAGTTCAATCGCTAGCTGTTCTGTATTTTGTGCCTTGGTCGCGGCAGGTGCGGAAAGCTCGTGGTCAGTACCAAAATCTGCATGTCCGAGCGCATGGGAATTTTCAGTGGCGACACCTCCGAGCCGTTTTGACATTGCCTGCCGCGCGGCCACATGGCCCTTGCTCCAGCCAGCGCGGTCGGCGGCCCCCTCCACCCCAAAGACAGGTATCCCGCTGGTTTTGCTAACTGGCGCTGCGTCCGCCGAAGCAGCTGCGCCCGCCACTCGTGCCCCCTTATACTTACTGCGAATATAAGATTGATCTTTATACACCGCACCGAGATCAGCGCGAGGTGCTGTTGATGCTCCGTCTCGTCCCCCAGCGTAGCGCATATGGAGACGGGCCAAGCTGCCTTCCAGCTCTCGCCGCCGAGCTTCGGCCCTTTGCGCGTCTGCACTATCAGCCACCGGTTATTTCCTTGCCCGTCGGCTGGTGCGTCGGTATTTGGATTGCAGCTTCGACCGATTGCTTTTAAACCGCTGCTTGCGGTGCAAGCTGTTTATCTTTTGACGCCGCTCTGCGCGCGCAGCAGATCGGGCAGTTCGCGCCAGTTTATTCTGTTCCCTTTTTGCGCGCCCTGCTGTTTTTTTGGCTTCCAGATCCGCTCGCGCCGTATTTGTTCCGCGCATTTCACGTAACCGCTTGGCGGCGTAGGGTGAACGCTCGGCATAGCTGCGACCACGATAGGGACCATATTTTGCACCGGAATTTGCCATCACGCTCTCATGGGTGTTCCCTAAAGTTTTTTCGCTTCATTTTCCTTGAAGCGCTGGTAACTAACAAAGCTTTGGTAATTATCGCTGCCGGGCAAAACGTCGTCATAAGTGATGACACGCAGTGCCAACTGGATCGACGCCCGAATGGGGTTCAACGCTTTGTCAAACATCTGTTCTTCGACACTGTAACTTTCCACCACCACCGGCACGATGCGCTTTTTACCCCAATTAAGAAGCACTTGCGGCGCGGTATAGGGTGCCACTTGCAATGTGCCACTATCCATTTGGGACTGATTTGATTGCACTTCGTTCAGGGTGGGATACATGAGCAGCTCAAGCGCGCTTAACATGGGATAAATACCGTCGGTCACAGCCGCCTTGGCTTGAGCTTTACTGGGAAGATTATCAAGGGCGTCAATTTCCACCTGCATCGAATATGTTTCTTCAGGCGCGGTACCAAACCGTACGTTTGCGGAGTGCCCACCCGGCTGACCGCCCACTATTTTGGGCTTGATCTGCCGTTGCACTTTGTCGGGGTTATACTGAAAAACAATCGACTGCCCATTGCCGCCACTTGCCGGTATGATATGAAGCGCGCCTTTACTTAACATTCAAGAAGACTCCTCAAATCTGAATGGCTAAGGGCGCGGTCTGACTTTTCCATCTCCGCATGAGCGGCATGAATTAAATCTTCGGTTTCCAGTTGCCCCGTACCAGACGCAGCCCGGTAAACAGCGCGGCGGATAACGTTGCGAATTTGCGCACCCGTTAACGTAAGGCGCGCGAAAGACGCTGGGGCTGGCAAATTATTTGCCGGCACTGCCTTTGGCACCATTGTTTGCCATAATCGTTCTCGCATTTCTGTTGTCGGGAACGGGAAATCCACCACATATTGCAGACGGCGCAAAAAGGCATCGTCAATACCGTCTTTCAGATTACTGGTTAAAATTGCGATGCCGCTATAGGCCTCCATGCGTTGCAACAGATAGCCAACTTCCATGTTGGCGTGCCTGTCCTTCGCGTCTTTCACATCGGTTCGTTTTGAAAACAGAGCATCAGCTTCATCAAATAATAATATAGACCCGCCGCGCTCTGCGGCCTCAAAAACACGCGAAAGGTTTTTCTGCGTTTCGCCTATATATTTGCTGACCATTTGCGAAAGGTCGATCTGGTACAGATCCAGCGACAAAGCATTTGCCATCACCTCGGCAGCGAGCGTTTTTCCAGTGCCGCTGCCGCCCGCAAACAATACGGTTATGCCGCTGCCACGCTGAAACGCCGGCTCCAAGCCCCAAAGACCGCGCACAAGGGGCCGGGCCTGAAACTGGTTAATTATTTCAGCGAGTATACTTCCTGTGTGATCATCGGTTACCAGCGTATCAAAGGTGGCCGCGCTTTCAACACGGCGCGCCAAACCGTCAAAACTTGGTCTCGCCTGCAGGCGCGCGGCCTGCCACCAATAGTTTTTCCAGGGAATGGGCAGTGTTAAGGCTTCGGTCGCAGGCAGGTTTGCATCTTTCACCTTTGAGAGAAAAATATTCACGACATTCTGAATGTCGGACGCCGAAAAAGCAAAGCAAGCCGCCAGCTCTTCGGCAAAACCCCTGTCCTCTGTTTCATCCACCTCAATGACATCTTCGTCACCAAAATATTCAGCCATCAGAATGCAGCGGTTTTTATAGAGAAGTTGATGCCATAGAGCTGCCAATTCGTCGCGGTTTGGTACTGGCACCTCAAGTGCCGTTTTCCGGTCCAACTGAAAGTTAATCCTCTCACCGCACAGAATAAACAGGGGCACTTCAACCAACGCAGCAAATTGTTGCAACAAATAACAAGCGGCACCAAAGTCCCTATCTGTTGGGGTGGCACCAAAAGCATCAATGGCCAAAATTTGATTGTCCAGGAGGGCTTTTCGTTTCCATCTCGCGGCCACATTCGCTAACTCAGCTGGATTGGCAGGTATTTGAAAAAATGACGCAAGGCTGATGCCGCATCCAACGCTTGCACTGGTTTTCGCCGCCACCGACCGCAATGTGGCTCTGTCAGACCCTACCAGTTGCAGCACCGCCGTACCGTCCAGAACATGACCCGCCGCCGTCTTCACCACTGCTTCTTGCGCATCAGTCAGTGCTATGTCCGCAAAGAGCGGCATCATCAACCCAGCCAACGAATGATCTTCACAGTTCCCGGTAACAAAGTAGCCTAGCAAAGCCGGGTCCAGCATTATTGAAGCCTCGTAAAGAGGGTGGCCTTCAAGCTGTATCAGCTGGTTTTGGCATAGTCTGCTCTCGGGCAAAAAATGATCATGGCCCCCATCGGGGAATAGCGATAAGGCCAAAGAAACGGTCACAGGTGCCTGCTTGTAATCCAGGCCTTGTAGCTCGCGCGCGAGACCTGAAAACTCGCTGTCCATATTGGCTATCAAACATGTGAGCAAAAGCCGCCGTTCAAATTTATCAAGGCCAAATATATCTCCGAGTGCAGCCAAATAACGGGGAGCTGGCTCGCCCGTATCACCGCTGTATAGATTTTGGATTTCTTCCGGATCTGGCTCTCCATCTGCGGCGGCCAAACATTCGATACATAGAATTAACCGCTCCGCAGCAGACGCGATGGCCGCGTCATTTTGACGTCCGGCATCCTCCTCCCGGGCTTCTTCACTATTGACTGCCCCGTCCATCATTGCCGCCCCCTAAAGCTGTTGAAGCCAGATGAAACTGCATGCCGAAACCGCGCCAAACGCGGCATCTCTTTTTGCTTGTCGGGTGGCGGCGGCACATCATCCTCAATTTTGCCACGCAAGATTGTAAAATCCCGATCAATCACAGGCAAAGCAGGCTGCAGCTCTATGTCTTCGCTGATCAAAATAGTGGTGGCGCGGTATGCGGTTGACAGTACGAGCGGCACTTGGGGAAAAGTTTGCCAGAGGCGCGACAATTCATGCACCGACATGGTTTCAACTGCCAACGATACCTGGTGATACTCAACACCGTCATCTGGTTTATCCGCCAAAATTGCAGAAAGCTCTTCTGGTTCAATGAAGGGGCGAGCGTGCATGGCGCCCATGGTAAGGCCCATCAACAACTGGCTTTCCAGTTTGTTTCGCTGATCGCTACCGTAAAAACTGAACAGGTAATATAGGTCAAGCGCGATGGTCGGCTTTTTTACATAACTGTCGCCCATCATGGTTGGTAGATCATAGTTTCGTAACGTGGCATTCGGCTGTACGTGAAACAAATAGATGTTCACCCGAGGCTGATCGCCCTTTTCGGGCACGTCAGGCCGATTGGTCGTTACAAGCGAGTGAGAGACCGGCGATTGCTCGCTGGATATGGCCCGCTGCACCGACAGCGCCAACGCTTGTGTAACACCACTTATGACCCTGTAATCGCCCATAACTTACCCTGAACTTCGCTTAGTTGTTTGTTACCTTCACTGGTTATCAGGGGCCACATGACCCAAATCTCTCGCTAACATCGCGGGTATCTCTTCGGCATCTATCAAATGCTGTTCAATCAACCCAACCGCTTCCGTTGCTGGTGTCTCACCGGTATAGGGATGCGACATAACCGGCTCGGCAAATTCAGCTGTTCCTCGTTGCCGGGCGATAAGGTCACGGAAATAATCAGTCATCGTTACGCTCCGATAATTTATTCGCATAAGCCCTGCGACGCGCTTGCGGAATGGCAACAATATCTGCCTCGCTCCAGCCATAGTTTTTTGCGAGCAAGTGAATCTCTTCCAAAACTGCGTCATTTTCCGCTCTAAGCTCGCCCCACAATAGCTGGGCCGCATCAAAGAAAGCCCGCCATTCGTGGTTGCAGTCCGCGCATGCAAGGCCAAATGCCACAACCGAAAGCGGATCTTTTTTCGCCAGAGCAGCCTCCGCTGCTTCTATCCAGTTTTCTTTCAAGTCGCCTGGCGGCGGTACAGGAACCGGTTTGCCGCTACTGCCTGTCGCGGAAACAATTGCACGCGCGACCAGGAAACGTACCGCCTCATCTTCGCTTAAATGGGCCGGGAGCGCGGCCAGGTCCCGTCCACTAACAGGCCGCAGATACAGAAAGCCGCGCCCAGCTTTTACTTTCAGACCTTGATGCATCTCTTCAGCACCGTCACAGCCGGGACTCTGACGGGAGAAATCCGTACCATCTGTAACCGCTAATATATCTGAAATATCAGCGTCGAATTCAAAGTTTGCCTGACACTGCGGACAATGGCAGCTGAGCTTGCTTCTATTGCCAAACAGCCTTTGCCGAAGCCTGAACAACATAGCATCGCGGGCACCTACAGCCAGTGCCGCGATATCTTGCCATTTACGTTCCGGATACCCCCACGCCAACATCAACTGTGCACGGTCAGCGTCCGGTCGACCCGAGCCGGCCTCCATTAGTGCCATTAGCTGATCAGCCACCAAATCACGCATTACAGCCGCCTCGGTTCAATACCTGCAAGCCAACCTTTAGCTTGATGGATCAGTGAAGGTTGGTTCCTTCTGCTCTTTCACCGACGGATCACGTTCCCAGCCTTCATTTTGAATGGTAAGGGTTTGCATAACAAACGCATTACCGCTGGCATCCATATCGCTGACAGACTGATAGTCAGACACCCAGGCGTTATAGACATTGTAGGCCAAAACTTTTTGACCAGCCTCGTTATAAACCTCGATACTGATGTTCTTTCTGAAATCGCCAAGCGACGTGTTCTGACCCGTTTTGCTCTGCGAATTGGTGACATCAAATACCTTGTTGGCCCACTGCTCGAAGGTCGGGTCATAAGAAACGCCACGTTCGACCGTTATTGCCTCATATGACGTTTGTCCCGGTGCCAAATGCTCAACTGATGGATCACCACCTGAACGGTGTTTCATCACATCTGTTTTCCGAGACAAGGGCCCAATTTTTGAGACCCCCGCAACATAGTTGCCATCCCACTTAATCTTGAAGCGGAAATTGGGATAAGGTGTTAATCGTTGTGGATTTTTTGGAAACTCAGCCATTGTTCATCCCCTCCTTTCAAGAGCCAGCGTTTTGTTGAATTTGTTCAACGGTAATGACAACAAACTCGGCCGGTTTCACCGGAGCGAATCCTACCTGCACACGGACGATGCCGTTATCCTGGTCTGCAGGTGTTGTTGTGCTAGCGTCACAGCGCACAAAGAGCGCTTCATCTGCTGACTTGCCAACGAGGGCACCCTCTTTGAACAAGTCTTTCAAAAACGTCCCAATTTGCAATCGGAGTTCAGACCAAAGCTTTTCATCGTTTGGTTCAAACACCGCCCAGCGCGTGTTTACGTCGAGCCAGTCCATTATATATAGTAGCAGCCGCCTCACTGGAATGTAGCGGTACTCGTCGGCAAGGGCTGTGGCCCCGCGCAGCGTCCTTGCGCCCCACACTACAGTTCCACCAACCGGGAAAGTCCGTAGACAGTTAATCCCTTGAGGATTTAAAACGCCATTATCGGCGTCGCTCATGGTTATTTCCAAGCCGCTAACACCGTTAAGTTCTGCCGTCAGACCCGCCGGCGCATCCCAAACACCAACGGTGCTATCAGCGAGCGCCCACTGGCCTGCCAATGCCCCAGACGCAGGGAAGATTCTTTTGGCGCCGTTCAACAAGGCATCTTCAATGATGATACGCGGGAAATATACAGCCGATGACCGACCTTCCGGCGCGCCAAAACTGCCCAGATTATTGAGGGAAATATTCGCTATATTGCCACCTTCATATTCAGTGGACCAGCTTGCCGGAGGATCAATGATCAACATGGCATTTCTGGCAACACAGAATGAGGCAGCTGTTGAATATACTAAACTGTCTGTATCGGTGTTCGCGTCGTCAGGCGGAATACACATTATGTTGAAAATTGGTATTTTCTTTAGTGCATAGATGCCGGCTTTGCCGTTTTCGTCACCGATATAGTCACTGATGCCAAGCGGGTCAGAATTAACGCCGCCCGTAGCCGTCGCCGACGAACCATTCATAGGAGGTTCTTTGGGAACATTCGGCCCCTCAACCATCCTCACATAAAGAGACCCTTCAGTTAAAACCAGAGGCAGGTAATTCGATGTGTCATTACCGTCTGTATCTTTCTGCTGCAGCGTCACAGCCGAATGGTTTTCGCTAGCCGTCTGCCCGTCTGGCGTAACATAACTAACAACCAGATTGAAAAGGTCAGCCTGTGCCAGTTTCTTTTGCTCAGCCACTTGGGGCGTAATGCCATTGGTATTGACAGAAACACTTAATACGTCGTTCGACCATCCGCCCGGGCTTGAAGCTTGCAATTGCAGGTCAACATAGGGTTGCCAACCGTCGGTTAAATACCCAATCGCGCCTTGAACTGCCGCCCCCATAACGTCAAGCGGGGAAGCACCCTTCACGGCTGCGGCCAATTTCGCTGCCGCGACGATTGCACCGCCCGCCAGATTGCTACCCGCCGCTTTAAGCAAAGCCGCCACTACATCAGCTGCAGTTGGGTCAGGCGTGCCTTTGGCTGGGGTCGGAACTGCCAAAACTGCAGCGCCGGCTGTAAGAACAGCGGCCCCGCCACCAGCGGCGTCACCGTAATCTGTAAGGGTTTTTTGGAAGGCGACAAAATTTGGATCGGCACCCGTCTTCGGGTCGTCTTTTGCGAGCTGAGCCAATTGAGCAGAAACCGGTGTTACAACATAGGTGGCAAGCGCACCGCCCACCGCCCCATATGCAGCGGCGGCAGCTGTGGTGCCCGGCTCATAGCTTGTTGGCAGCGCCGCATCCATACCCTCCTTCAGGGCCTGCGCAACTTTTTGCGTTAGCCCGCCCGTATAGGGTGACATGGCATTTTGACCCGCCAAAATAACCGCCTGACGATTTGACGGCGCCATCATCGCTTGCCCTTTCACGCCAAAGGCCACAGCGTTGATTACTCCATAAGCTGCATTCGCCGGGTTTACTTCGAGCATACCGGTAAAGGCAGGGAAAGTTGGAACCGCTTTAGGCGCAACTTCGGTCAGCGTTTTGATAGGATCCGCTGGTGCTGGTGCTTTCGGGGGTTGACCACCCTGAGGGGCCGCCGCCTGAGCAGAAGCAGGTGGATTTTTCATCGCCGCATCAAAATCGCTTTGGACCTTCTGGATATACCACTGTTCAAAGCCCGACGCCGCTCCCGCTTTTGAGGCCAAAAAAGCGTCAACTGCTGCTTGTTTGATCGGCTTCTTGAGCGCAGACGCGCCCTTAACCAAACTTTGCCCTAGAGCACTTAACACTTCCACCGATTGGGGACTGGAAATATCTGGAGAGAAACAGCGCACGACATACGCCTGACTTCCGCCATTATTGAAAAACTGCTGCACGCTGTAACTGATGGTGCTGTCTTGATCAAGGCCACCAAAATAACGTTCATAGTCGCCGTAATTGTTCAGCAAAATAGGTTTATTAACTTCACCCATCATGGTTCGGCCTACAAACGCGGTGATAGAGGTTGCGACCCCTTGGTCTCCCGGCGCTGGACTGATGATTGGTTCTACATAAACACCTGGATAGGTGAGCTGGACTGTCATTTTAAATGCCCCCTGCACATGATCAAGAAAGTGGGAAGGCTTCCGCCTTCTCTACGCTATTTTCCGCCAATCAAACATTTGTCGCAGCCAAAGCCCGACCCCTAAATCAATTTAGCTGAAACACATAACTCAAATGACGGATATAAACTTTGACGATCATATGCATCAATTATGCTGCTCGTCTATATTTAAATTATTTTTCTTTTTGATTGTTTTTTGAAGACAATATTTTCTAGTATATTGCCACCTTTGATACCCACAACACTGTGAAAACAGAGTCAGGTTTGTCAATTTTTTTGCTGGGGAGGCACAAGATATGGCGACAGAAACTAAAGGAACCGGCCGGTATTCAGATTCGACTTTGCTGACATTTGAAAACGACAAAAATGAGATAATACAGTATCTTAGTAGGCGATTTGTGCCTAAAGAAACGAATCAGGCATCCGGCGCCGTACAAGAGGTTCAACCGGGGGATCGACCTGACCTTGTAGCCTACCGGGCCTACGGCAACCCGCTGTCTTATTACCATATTGCTGACTACAACCTATCAATGAACCCATTTACTTTAACTACAACACCAGGACGCCTTTTAGTTGTACCACTAATAACAACCTAAAATAGTTTATTTTGAGGCGACACAAAACACATGAGCGCTAACAGCTACCAAGTGCATTTAATGTCAGAAGCGGGATCAGGCTTTCCGTCTTCGCTTATGGACGCACTGGATTCTGTTACTGTTTCCCAGTCAGATCAGGCGCCGCAAACGTTCGAAATTTCCTTTACCAGCGACTATGTTTCTTCGGGCTTTCAGAACATGAATGTCGCAACCGCGTCACAGCTTAAGATTGGCGAGCGCGTGAAAATTGGTGCCACTGTAGGCACGACATCCAAGCTTTTGATCGACGGTGTGATCACCCAGGTATCTTATCAGCCACCTGCAGACGGTGCTGGCGGCACTTACACAGTAAAGGGCGAAGATATCAGCTATTTCATGGACCTGATTGACCGGTCTATGGAGTATCCCTTCTGTTTCGACTCGGCGATCGTTATTGCCATCCTTGCGCCCTATTTGGCACTGGGACTTTTGCCCGAAATCACCGAGACGATTGTCGGATTATTGGACATAATGACCACCCCGCAACAAATGGGAACCGATCGCCAAACTGTGAACCAGCTAGCAGGCGCGCACGGCTATATTTTCTGTATCCGGGCAAGCGGTCTGAACAGTCCCACCCGAGCCTATTGGGGTGCACCTCCCTACGGCGACCCTATTCAGCCAGCCCTGGTGCTTGGTTATGCCGGAAACGGAAATGTTTCCGAACTACAGTTTAATTTTGACGGCACGTTACCGACTCGAATTTGGGCCCTTGTGGAAAACAAAGAAACCGACATCCCTGTCCCCATCGTAACCCTCACTTCAACCTCGATGACCGATTTTTCAAGCCAGCCCGCTTTAACCAGCAGCGCCGTATTAACCGCGAAGAACAAAGCCATGTACCAACAAGGCGTTAATGTTCCTGCGGCGTGGGCCCGGGCACAGTCTCAGACCAATTGCAGTGCGGACGCTGCCGTTACGGGTGAAGGCAAAGTTGATGCTCTAAGGTACGGCTCCATTCTCATGGCTCCCGGCGTAGTGGCTGTTTCTGGCGCAGGGGCGCTATACGACGGTAAATATTACCTTAAAACCGCAACACACAAAATAACACGCACGTCTTATGAACAGTCTTTTTCCATAACCCGTGACGGTATTGGTTCCACCCTTGGTTCGGTTCAGGTGACGTCATGAGCCAAACATGCGACGGCAACCAAAGCAAAGAAACTGCCTATCAGGGGCCCCTAAAATTCTGGGGAAAATACCGCGGTATTGTTATCGATAACCTGGACCCTCTGATGCTGGGCCGCCTACAAGCAGAAGTGCCCGCCGTTAAGGTAACAGAAGCCAATTGGGCAATGCCCTGCGCACCTTATGCTGGCCCGCTTGTAGGGTTTTATGCAGTGCCACCAACCGGCGCAAATGTATGGATTGAATATGAGGGCGGTGACCCAAACCACCCCATATGGACCGGGGGCTTTTGGGCAGAAGGCGAAATGCCACTGGAACCCGTTGTACCGACGAATCACGTCATGAAAACCGATTTCATCGACATGCAGTGGAACGACACACCAGGCGAAGGCGGATTTTACCTTACCGTAATACCGCCCGTTGCCCCCGATATCCTAGATATGTCCTTCAACGAGGTGGGCATCACCATAACCTGTCCGCCAAACATTATTTCCATAACCCCCGAAACAATGACCCATGAAGTGCCGGGCTCAACAGTTATTCAAACTGAAGGCATTATGGAAATTGAGGTTTCGGAAAACAGCTTCACCTTGGACGAAGCAGGGGTGCAGGGCGAATACCCTGACATGGTTTTAACCGGCCCTATTGAAATCACTGGATTTGTTCAAATCACCGGTGACGTGAACATCACAGGGGCCGTGGAAATTGAAGGGAACGTTAACATTGTCGGCGCAGTGGAGATCGAAGGCGAAACCAATGTTCTCGGTGCAGTAACCATCGAAGGCGAGACCAATGTTCTCGGGGCGGTCACCATCGAAGGAGCGACAAATATTTTGGGAATCCTGGCGGTTGAGGGCGACGTGAATATGGCTCTCGCCGCACAGGTTGAAGGCAATTTGGCGGTACTCGGCGTTATTGAAGGCGTGATTGTACCACCCCTCTAAAAATGAAAGGCAAATGAAATGGCACTGCATATCAATGCGCCTTTTACCATCAGGCGCAACACTGTCGAAAATGTTGGCCCCGATCTCTATGTGGAGCAAATGATCGAGCAGGTTCTGTTCATTCAGCAAGGCGAACGGGTAAACCGACCGACATTTGGCTGCGGTGTGGCCTATTTGGTCTTTGATCCGCTGACAAGCCCTAAAGCCGGGGTTACCGAGCATATGGTGCAAAGCCAGCTTCAGCGATTTGTGGGCGACGTTGCAGACATTTTGTCCGTCAAAGCCGTTGCCGACAACTCAGAGCTCCACATCACCGTTAATTACACAAACAAGCTGACCGGCAAACAGTCTGAAAGCATCTATAAATCTAACATTGGGTAAAGCCAGAAATGCAACGTCCTCTACTAGGAAGCCAACAACAACACGCACCCAGCTTTGGGGCGGAGGACGAAGGCACGGTATCTCTTGTCAGCGCGCGGGCCATCCCTCGCGGCAGCCGGAATTGGGTGGTTTCCATCAAGCTTAATGGTGCCAGCTTTCCGCTAGATGATAAAGGCGCGCCCCTGACACCCGAACTGGACACTGGCAGCTTTCACCTTGAACGTCTGGACGGAAATGCTAACCGCGCATTCATAATAAAAAAGGTCGAATGGATTCAGGCGCCTTCCATCCTTCATTTGCATTTGTTCATGGATGCGCGCGCTTCCGAACTGGTAGACCAGCACCTTTATCAGCATGTTCTGAAACTGGTGAATTTTCCGTCACTGAAAGTCAATAGTGTCGCAGACAGGGTGCCTCTATTTCTTTTGCCAAGCCAACCCAAGGACAGCAATGCCTACGGCATGCGCGAAAGCAAGCCAACGCCCCTAATTGACTATACCGCCAAAGATTTTGAAAGCATGCGCAAGCTGATGATTACCAACATCAAGCGCGTATTGCCAAAATGGCAAGATGAAACCGCCGCCGACATCGGAAATATGCTGTTGGAAATCCTTGCATATGTTGGGGATTACCTTAGCTACCGACAAGATTTCGCTGCGAATGAAGCCTATCTTCGCACCGCACTTTTGCGTACGTCGATTAGCCGGCACGCTCGATTGCTGGGCTATTTCCCGCGCGAAGGTTGCACACAGCGGACTGTTCTCACGTTTCAGGTATCCAAAGAACTTTCCATTCCTCAGGGGTTTTCTGTTTTAAGCAGCCACAGTTCGCAACAGGAAAAGCTCGTTACCAAGAACAGTGATCTGTTTAACCGTATGATTGCAGGAGGTAGCGCCTGTTACGAAACCCGCCACGCGGTGACCGCAACACCTGACCTCAACAGTCTGAGAATTCATGACTTTGGATTACAGGAATATACACTGTTCGCGGGCACCACAGCGGCTATCTTGGAGTTCCCGGAACATCTTTTCAACGAGGGACCACGAAAAGGTCAAGCAAGGCCTGTTGCCCTTGGCAGTATTATTGTTTTTCACCAAACCGCCGAGATGGCCGCACGACACCAGGGAAACCACCAAAACCTGTTGCGGGCTCACGCCGTGCGGCTGTCTCATGTCGAACAATTGGAACGCGAAAGCCATAATGCTGTAGGCAAAACGCTTGTACGCATCAGGTGGAATAACGCAGATGCTCTTCCTCGGGATTTGCCTGTAACCATGAAGTTAGGCCGACGGGAAGACGCCGTTAAAAGTGTAGCTGTGGTTTTCGCAAACGCTGTGGAAGCTGAATATGGCCTCACGCGGTCCATAAATGTCGAGAGACCGGAACTAGTGCAGGCGTCAGACTGGCAACCCAGCGTCGCGGCAAAACCGCTTTGGTCGGCCCCCGTCACAATAACCGAAGACACTTCGGTCAACTCCTTTCTCGATCCTGACAGCCACTTGTTAACCTACCCAACAATCCGCTTGGAAGAACAACCAATCCTGCCAGACGGCACACCAGGCCTTTGTCATAACTGGCAACCCACAAGAGATCTGTTGCGCCACGGAAATTCAAGCCGGGTCTTTATGGTTGATACCAACGAAGACGAAACCATTACATTGCGCTTTGGCAAGCACGGCATGGGCCGCACGCCCTCGCTGGGCTGCAAATATACTGCCCATGTCCGCGAAGCCGTTGGTAGTGGCGGCAGTGTGGGCACCAATGTCTTAACGATTGCAGCGCCGGAAGGCACCCAATTCAAAGAATGTGCGGAACGCCTACTACAAGTCGACAATCCAATGCCCGCCACCGCTAGACGCCTCGCAGAAAGTAAAGAGGCCGTGCGGCTCAAAGCGCCAGAATCCATAAGAAACTCGCACGTTTGTGCCACGCTGGGAGATTATGAAAAATTTGCGGAAAAAATCAGTACAGTTCGCGCCGCGCGGGGCTGGTTGATAGATACTGGCCCCTGGCCCTATATTCATATTGCCATATTGGCCAAAGGCAAAAATGTGGTTGATGATATTTTTGCTGCCGAGATCAAAAAATATCTCAATGCGCACCGTCCACTGGGTCGTCGTCTTATTATATCGGGGCCAACGCCTGTCCCGATCGAAATTGGACTGAATATTGTGCCTGAAGAAGGCCGCGCCACCTTGTCACTTGAGCGAAAAATTCTCGCCGCGTTAGGAAATAGCGATCAATATAGCGAGAATGGGTTATTTTCGCTGAGCAAGGCCTCCTTCGATCAAACACTTTTCCCAAGCGACATTGTTACGGCTGTGAGCGCCGTACCCGGCATCAGTGAAACACGGTTAACCAAATTTAGGCGCATGGACAGCGCCGGGCCTTCAGTCGCCGAAGTCTTGATTTTTACCCAGGGCGAAATACCAATGTTCGACTGTCAGGACGATGATCCTGCAGGCGGCCGCATCACCATCAATTTTGACAAGAAGGTATCAGCATGACCCGTTGGGATCGCCGACATACCTTCGATTACACCGGCCTAGAGGCAGGGCTCCACTCCAAACACCTGGAAAATGACCCAAACCTGAAAGAGCTTAATTGGCGCCTGGGCACGAACGAACAGTTTTTCAGTGAATTGCTGGAGCGGTTAAAAATTACCAGGCCCGACGGCCAACTGGTGCCAAGTCCCGACCAGCTAAAAAGCCTGGAAGTTAACGGCAAGCTTCCACGTAATCTAAAAGCCTTGCTTGCCAACCTTGTCTCCGATCCAACAACCGATTGGGCAGCTGCTCTGTTAAACTCATGGGCTATTTTAGGTGACATTCTTTGCTTCTATCAGGAACGGCTGATTAATGAGGGCTTCATTGGCACGGCCACCCAGCCTCAGTCACTTACGCTTCTGAATGCCATGCTGGGGCTGGACCAAGGTCCCGCTGCCATTTCAAACGATCGTTTGATTGGTGAATACCGCTTCCCGGGTGCCGCTGGCTCTGCCGAGGTTGTCGCAACCGTAAAAGGCGGCAAAGGCATGCCGGGTATCGTCACGATTAAAGAGAATAGCGTTTTAAGGCGTGTTTCTCCTTCAGGTGGGGATGTTCTGTATTTTCTCGTCAACAAAAAAACCGAGCTACGTAGCGAATGGAACAAACTGTTTGCCCATACCGAAAATAGCCTGACAGAGCTCGAAAAAGCCTATTTTCCAAGCGCTGGGCAGAATTTTCTGACGGTGACCAAATCCTTAAAGCCGGGTGGACTAATTGCAGTAACCGGTCAGCATTCTGGCGGACCCGCCTGGTATCTTATGGAAGCTTCCAGCGTACGAACAGATACCGCCCAGAAGCAAACCACCATAATCTGGGAAAAACTGGCAGCATCGATCCCGGAAATTGCTCAACCGGCTCAATCTGCTCAGACAAAGAAACTGGAACAAGGGCTGACAAAACCAAAATTTGTATCGCTCAGCCAAAACCTCGGCACCTACGGCAAGACCGCACCGCTTCTATCAAGCGAACCGCTGTCGCGCAGAATGAATTATATCGCATCGGGCGGCATCGAAGAATGGCAGCCAAACCCCACAGAAAATCCGGGCACAGTCAAAGCATCTTTCAACGACGGTTTGCCACCCTATAACGTGAATGATTTTATGGTGACAAGTGGCGGGCAGCTCTATTTAGCAACTGAAAAAGGAGTGTTTTTCCGAAATAGTGCCACCAGCCCATGGACAAGCGCTGCGCAAGGGCTGTTCAAACGGTCAGTCAGAGTGCTGGTAGAAGACACGCGCGGCTTTGTTTATGCAGGCACGGTAGGCGGCGGCGTTTACAGAAGCCTTGCAGGTTCTTCGTCCTGGAGCGCGTTACCCGGGGGCTATATCATGCAACCCGGCAAAATTAAGAATGGCCCCAGCCTGCGCACAAGCCTTCCTGCCACAACTGTTAACAAACTAGCACTCGGTGACCGCATTGTTCCCTTGTCTAGGAAAGACGCTTCAAGCCAGCCACTTTCAAAAGGCATAGTGGTAGCCGCCACCGACAATGGTATCTACCAAAACGATCAAAGTGGTACTGGTTGGTTCAATATCCCGCTAGATGGAGCTCCAACTAAAAAAACCAGCAACAGCGGCGCACAGCCCCAAAGCCCTACGCCTGTGCTGGACTGTGCACTGGCCGTACATCATGATCAAGCTTATTTAATTGCCGTCACTGACGGTATTCTCCAGGTTTTAGAATGGCCTAAAAACCTAAAGTCGCCAACAAAACCAGTAAAAAAGAAGCCCAATGCAAAGGGTGCTGGCCATGGCCCCGCCCATATTCCCAATATATTTGTCATCGCCTTTGACGGGTTATTGAAAATATTGAAAGGCATTTGGTTACCTGTCGAAAAAACTCTGAAGGCAATTTGGGTAGGCGTCGTTAAAGCTTACCGCGCGATCAAAAAGTTTCTCGAATGGGTAACCCATGTAGATCCTCAGCACTGGGCAGATATTGACCTGCCCTATCCTGGCTCCAAAGTGAAGTTCTCTGGTAAATTTGTCAGCTTACAATTTGCGGAATATCCCACACAGGTAGCGGAACGCAAAGACGATGACAAAAAGAAACCCCTTAAAACAACACCTCACAGTGCAATGCTTGCGGTCAGTAGCAGTACCGGGATTTTTGTCTTCAACTCGAAAACCGGCAAATTGGTACTCTGCACCACGGGCCTGCCAAAGACCAAAAAGCCTTACGCCCCCCTTACGAATGTGGCGAACCCCAGCGAGCAAAACGGCGCAATCTTGTTAACGATGTTAGCAGGCAAAGTGTTTGGCTTTATCCCTACTGGCGGCCTGAACAAAGACGGTATACCGGCTGGCAGGTGGAAAACCATTCTGACCATGCCCGCACCCGCAGACAAGCCATCAAAAATGCCTGACCTCCCCTCCGTAGCCCTGACGGGAGCAGGATCATCGTTATATGTAATTCAGCCGGTAGAATTTATGAGCGAATGGCCGGGTTTTGCCTTGGGAGACGCTGAAGGCAAGCTTTGCCAAATTGATGTGACGGGCCTGAAAGGAACTGTTGCACCAAACGCTGTTGGCGTTCTGGTCAACGGTGAAAACAGCCATATGACACCCTTTGATATCAATGGCTCACAGACAGTGACCCGGCGCGATTTTGGCACGCACGCCACCGTGACCCGCCTTCAAGTAACAGCACAAGGCAAAAGCTTTGATCAACAAAAATACAATCGCCGCAGTGCGAAAGTCTTGGTTGGAACCAAAGAGCTTTTTGCCGCTTTGCCGACCGCCAGCAATACTGCAACTGTTGGCGGCGCAAGCCTCCAAGTTGCCGGTCTGATCGCTGGTCTCTCCAAAAGGCGCTTTTCAATTACGGGTGCTCCGGCGCGCGCGCTTCTGTTGCCTGTAGGCGGGGTACAAGCGTGGCAGCTGTCACCTGAACCAGCCAAGCAGCTCGGCGCAGCCACGTTGCCTTTAATGGATATCACCGCGCTGGTCTCGCTCTCCAAAACAATGATTGCCGCACTTACGCCTGAAGGCCTGTGGCAAGCAGGTACTAATCTAGAATGGAAACAAAGCACCAAGGGTACCGACGTAGGAGATACACAGGCACAGCAAATTACCCTATTGGAAGACGGCGCTACAATATTGCTAACCAAACAAAACCTTTATCGGCGGTCTGCACCGAATAATCCATGGGTCAAGCAAAGCCGCCCTGAAGGGGACGCGCCGCTTAGCTTCCTTTATGAAATTAAGGCAGAGCCGGATCAAACCGAAGCAGAGCAAAAAACTGCCAATACAAAAAATCCCGGCAAGAAGGCCTCACGCAAACTACTTCTCGGGACCGCGGGTGGCGGGCTTTTCGAAAGCCATGACGAAGGAAAATCATGGAATCAGGTCTTGTGGCGTGGCATCCCCACTGACAGCTATATTTCGGCAATTGCCCAAAATTCCACAGGCGAAATATTTGTTGGCATGGATGGAGACGGATTGGTTTGGGCCGACGCTGAGCTGACTTTATGGCAATCGGTTCCCCACCCTGTGGCGCTCGACAATGTTTCGTTAATACGCTCAACAACAAATTCATTGGTCATTGCCAACACGGAAGGAGACCTTTTCTCACTCTCGGTGAAGAAGGAACAGTGCCTCATAAGCGGGCTTTCGGCCACACCGGGTCGGCTCCCCATCCTCGACCTTGTGATCGACGGCAAGGAATGGACAGCAGGGCTTAAAGGCGGCGGCATCATCCGGTCAACTGATGAAAGCAAAACCTGGCGTGCTATCCCTACAGGCATTAACAATAAGGTGCAGGCTCTTTTGAAGCAGGCTGACAAATGGCTGGTTGGGACGGCTCCTGAAACGCTGTTACTCGATCATACACTCCACCAACAATATAAACTGGAGATCCTTTTCAAAATCCCTGTGGCCAATTTTGCAGCCCAGTTGGATCGTGGGCTTGTTGGCACCCAGTTTTTAGCGGCATTCAAGCAAGCTAAAATAAAAACCCCGAAAAGCCCTAGTGTCGAGCAAGTGATGGCTGGCGTTAGCTGGCTGCTATGCGAAGCACCCAGCGAAAAGCCCGCCAGTAAAACGGTGCCGAGCTTCTTGCTCTATAAAGACGGCAACACACTGATCATTTGCCAGAACGGGCCGGAATTACCTATCGTTGGCCAAAGCCAATCTGATCCGTCAAACCCGCAAGAGTTTTCCGTTGCGATGGGTGACGGCGCCACCGCTCAAATTGACGGTTGCCCAAAGGATATAATTACCCGCCCAGCGCTGAAGGACGATGCCCATATAAACCATGTTGGCACCGTGTCATCAGCAAAAGCGGACGAAAGCCAAAACTGCACGGAGGTGAAGCTCGCCTCGCCTGTACCAACCCTGTTTGACGCAAATACAGTCACATATAGCGCCAATATTTTACCACTAGCACAAGGCCAACTTGTTAAAGATGAAATACTAGGCGACAGCAACCCGCTGATTGCCTTCCAAAGCTTTCCTTTAAAAACCGGCCAGTTGGTTTTCGAAAGACAAAGCGATGACATTGTAAAGCCGGTTCTTTCTGTCACTGTGAATGGCCTTGCATTCCAGCAAGTTGAAAACTTCGCCGATGCCAAACCCAATGAACGTTCTTATGTGCTGACCCTCAACCACAAAGGCATGGCGACTGTTACTTTTGATGATTGTCAGGACGGCGCGTTGCTCGCGGCAGGGACCGGCAATATTCGCGCGACATACCGCGCAAACATGAGTGCTTTCAACTCTAATGATGCCAAGGCGCAATATATATTCACCGAGCCGCCCTACGGTGTTTCAACAATAGCGACACCCGTTCTACAAAAAGCACCTGAACCCGCCAAATTGCCGGGGGCTGTGAAAAAAGCCCATACGCATTTTCCGAACCGCCTCATCACCTATGCAGACTTTGAAGTATTAGCGGAAGGCATAGCAGGCATCAGCAAAAGCAAGCTCGAGCTGGTTTCATATGAGGGCCGCAAAACAATCTATCTTACAGTGGCTGCCGAAAATGCCGCTCCCCTGCCAGCCGACGATCCCAAGATCACCGCAACGCTTGCTGCTGTTTCCAGCATCAGCATTGAACCCAGGTTACCGATCAAAATCCTCCCGGCAACATTACGGCCATTTGTGCTCGCTGCTACGGTGATTTTGGAAGATGGGTTGGCACCAGATATCGCCGACCAAATCCTGTATGACGCATACCATAAGCTGAAAAGCTCGTTCGGCTTCAATGCCATGGCGATTGGAAAATCTATTCAGCTGGTTACTGCTGAAAGGCTATTGAAAACCATCCCATTGGTGGCAAACATCAAGGTTTCTGGCCTGCATTTTCTCGATAAACCACCGTCAAGCCACAGCTTGGTCGCGGTAGCAAAACCTCTCGATGCAGGAGAAGGCGAAGACCTGATTTATCTGAATTCCGCACCCGGCAGTGTATCCCTCAAGGTCGAAAATAGTGCTGGTAAAACTCTGGCGAGCGCAAGTTTCCCCCGTCAAAAACAAAAGGGGGGCAACCACCAGTGATAAAACTTAACGAAGTAGGGCTACCGCAATTAATTGATCTGGTGCCGCCGCTTGACCAGTTAAACAACAATCAGAAAACCAACAAAAGGTTGGCAACTCTGCTTGCGGTAATGCAAAGCCAGTCTGACGCTATCGCTGCTAACATTGAACTGCTTTATCAAAGCTGGTTCATCGAAACCTGTGATGACTGGACTGTTTCCTACAAAGCGAAACTGATCGGACTGCCGAGTGATTTGTCTGATGCCAGCAACATCTCCCGGCAACGGGCGCTTGTCGCCAATACGCTTTTGTACCGATCATACAGAGGCACGGCACGCGCGCTCGGTTGTGCCATCCAAGATGCGTCCGGGTAACCCGTACTCGTGGTCGAAGGTATTGAAAAGCAGCTAACGAGCGCACTCGCCGATATTGCCCCGGAAGACCAGCCAACAATTTTTGCGGCTGAAAAAAAACTAGAGACAGCAGCGCCTCCAAGCCCGCAGAGCACAAACCGCACCATCTACAGCATTTACCAGACCCCCATAACCCCGCCCACCAGCAAAGATGCAGTCGCCATTTATTATTGGCAAGACCATGTGATCGACCATTCTGGCATAGAGGCGGCACCTGTAGCGCCAGATGTGTTCTATTTTGACCCTGCCGCCCGTGCCTTACCCTTAATGATCCCCCATTGGGACACGGGTGAAGCAGCCGGCGACTTGCCAGTTCAACTGCCTGTACCAACCTCTTTCTCAAGGCTTAGGTTGTCCGAAATGCTTGAACAGCGAGACGCCTCGCTGGAAAAATTTCTTCAGGTTTATGTCAATGGCAGAAGTATCCCGCCGTCTCGAATGTTTGCACGCGACCTGCAAGACAGTTTTACCAAAAAAGAAACCGCTGCTCTGCAAAAAACTGCGAAAAGCGGCACCCTAATATTGGTTGACCCTGAACTCGGCGCAGTGAGAGTTTTTTGCGGCCCCGAGGAAGATAATTCTCGCCCACCAAAAATACACAGCAACCACTGGACAACAACCAAAGGAGATGTGGGCGGCGGCGTCTATGACCGTTCTTCGCGCATGATAATAGCCGACGCCACAACATGGTCTGTCATCATTTCAGCAGGTGCTGGCTCGGATACTAAGGTGCCAGACGGCTTCGATGCCGTTTTTAAAGATCTGGAAACTGCGCTTGCAGCCTGGAAAAAAGACAAACGGGCAGACACTATCATTCACCTCGCTGACAATAATCGCCATATTTTACCGCAAAGCATTCTGACAATTGGAAAAGACATCAATGTGGTGGCGATTCAAGCGGCGCAAGGATTTCAGCCTACGCTTGTGGGGGACCTTATTCTTGAAGGTGCTGCACATGCAGAGGTGTGGATAAGCGGCTGTTATCTTACGGGCGATTTTTCGATCACTGGTGGCCTCAATGCCATTTTTGTTGATTGCACGCTATGGCCTTCACAGGACGATGCCATCAATTATCACCCGGCTGATCAGGGTGGGTCAACACCTCATCATAGCCGAGTTGACCTGGATCACTGCCTTTCCGGCCCCCTCAAGCTGGCGGGGAGGGACTGTGTCCTCAGCGTTAACAACAGCATTATTGACGGCATGGGAGGGGCGGCGCTTTCAGGCCCTATTGACATAATTCTTGATGAATTGGGACAGACTGTCGACCAGCCAATCGGCTCAGCTGTCGCGGCAGCAAACAGCAGCTTTCTCGGCGACATTTATACACTTCAACTGCTCAGCACCGAGAATACTCTGGTCGTTGGTAAAATCGAAACACCGCGGCACAAAAAAGAAACACCGTCTGACGGTGTCTGGGTGTCAGACAATCATGAGCCCAAAGTGGATATCGTTAGCCGGCTGTCCGGTATGCCCGGTTACGGAGTGTTGGGGGCCGACAATCCGATCGAACTTTTGGAAGGCGCAGAAGCCGCAAGTGAATTTGGCGTTTTTCACGGTAGGTTTAACGCCGCTCGGCGGAAAGCGGCCGAAAAAATTATCAAACATTATTGTCCAATCGGCATGACAGCCGAATTAATTGACACTGGTTCAAAACCAGCAAACCGATGAGCACGCGCATCAGGGAGGTCTCATGAGAGGCAATTTTAGTCTGACACAGTTTCCCACAAGCGAAAAAGGCGCTTTGTGGATGCAGCAAGGGCGGCCGCTACTTGATAGCGACTGGAACGCGCAAATATCACTGGCCGAAGACGCCGTTCGCAAAAAAATTCAAAGCCTTATTGGAGATGCCGGTGCTCCAGCTGAAAGCGCGGGGTTTGCTATCACCCCTATTGCTGGGCTCTTGGTTAATGAGGACGCCGAAAAACAAACTTTCGCCGAAGGAATGTTTTTATTGGCAGATTCCAGCCTGCCATTTCCAATCGGCGACACTCCCGCTCGTCCTTTCCACTTACAGCTTGGCTTCCGCGTCTATAAAAAAGAAGCGGGGGCAATTTGTCATGTACCGGGTCTGTTTTTGCTCTCTTTATCAAAGGCAAACCGACTTACCATCTCCGCTAACATTGTGGGCGAAGACGGCCAAAACAAAAAGACATCATCCACCGGAAAAAAGGTAATAGCACCAGATGAACTGGTCCGTGTCGACATAGTTTATGACGGCGAAGCAATTGAGGTTTTCCTCTGTACGTCTTCGCCCGATCAGCCGGAAGTCCGTCTTGACTTAGGCTGCTCGGCAAAGATTGGATTTGATCCACTCGCGCTGGTTTTAGGCTGCGCACAAAAGAGCGCAATTGATGGTGGCTTATCTGAAAAGTCCGGCCAAGGGCCCTGGTTCAACCATGCGCTTCACGCGAGCTTTTGGCATCTTGCTATTGTAGATGATTTTCTTGAGTTTGCGCGGCAAATGCCCCTAGGCGACACGCTGGGCTCTGATCAAGACGGACTTGTGTGTTCTCTGGATTTTCGTGCAATCATTGACGACCAGCTCGCAGACTGTTCACCGTTTTCCAACAACGGTGTGTTGCTCATTGGCGACAAAGAGCCGTCGATCACGCTTCTCGATATTATGATTTCAAAAGGCAATTATATTGCCCACGGTCGGTATTATCAAAACACGGCCGCATGTCAGATTACCGAGCAGCCCAATTTACCACAACAGCACCTGCCACCGCCTGGAGGTCCCGAGATTAGCAGGAGCTACCAGCGATACTATATGGATTGCTGGCAGCGGTTCGTGACTGACCTCGAAGCCCCTGAAAACCATGATTTGGCGTTAGGGGATATTGATACAACAGCGAGCCTCCAGAATATTTGGCAAATCAAATCGATTGCGGCATCCAGTCCGGAAGCTTTGTCCGCGCGATGGGAAACCCTGGCTACACCACCAAATGCGGGCCAAATAAAATTACGCCGCCCTAATGATTATCTCGCAATTAAAAACGGCCTATTGCGTGTAGAAGTTCATCATAGCGGATGGACGGCAAACTGGCCGATTGATGAAGCAGCCTTGCTGGACACCCATAGTGCCACTTTGGTCGACGGCAAACGTCAATTTCTGCATATAGAAAAAAGGCCAAGAGCTGACCGGCTACTCCAGCTTGACCGGCCGGTATTGTTGTTTGTCATTGACGGTGACAGACCGGACAGTTCCGCAGAACTGGAACAGGCGACCCACACTTTCACCACAATAATTGGTGTCCGCAAAGGCCGAAAATATGACAAGCTTACGCTTGCCGATGCCGCACCCAAGGTTGGGAAAAACCAGACACTGTTTATTCTGCCAGTTGCCAGTTACAAATTTTCAACAAAGAATGGATGCCTTAGTTACCCGATTTCCAACCTTAGTTGGCTGGACGGAGGCGACGGCCTTTCGGCAAACCTGTCTTTCCCTGGCTATAATGGGCTGGAAATTAAAAATGGTGATTGGCTCGAACTTGGCAACCTGGCGCTTGAACAAACCGAACGACCAGGTCCTATGTTCCAGGTTGAGGACTTTATGTCTGACCGGCTGCAATTGCTGCTATCTGCACTGCCCGGTTATGCAAGTGCCAGAACCGAAAAAGTCCCGACCGGCGAATTTCCGACCTTAACGATTTGGGGCGAAAATCTGGCACCCTTAGCCAGCCCGCCTATTGGCCCAGGCTGGAATAAACTAACCGACGGCATAGAAGTGGAGTTTTCTCCGGGTGGTTACTATAAAAGTGGCCAATATTGGACTGCCGCCATGCGTAGTGCAGCGCCAAAAGGTATTATATGGCCGGGTGTAGAACACGGAAAACCGGTTTTTTGTAACGCAGAAGGCCCCCAACACCAGTATGTAGCGCTCGCTGACATAATTCATGAACCAACCTCCCTAAAGTGCATGGACAAACGCCATTTGTTCAGGTCGCTAATCGACGAGCCCTTCGCTGACCTTGATGATAAAACTGCAAGCGTACTTCGGGAAACTGCAGCCTTTATGGAGATGATAGGCTTGCCTGACTGGCATCTAACGCCGGCAGACCTGCCTGATTTCTTGCGGGATGCTATACGGCGCATGCTACATGAACTTTATAATGAAGACTTGCGCCTACTCGGCGTCAACCCCGAAGCACCGCAGGGCCTAAGGACAACCGGGCAAAAACTGACGCTGCCCGATCAGGCCGGCCAAAAATGGGGCCTAAACGAAGAAATTCCTGAAGAAATGCAAGGCGACGGATTTGCTGCCTTCCTCGCGGGGCAGCCGGTTTATATTAACCAGAAAGACAACGGCATCTGGACCTGTCGCGACGCTGTTAGCGGATGGCAGCTTTTGACACACGTTCCGGACGACAGGCATGCCTACTCTGTGGCATGGGACAATGAACGTCTTTATATCGTAGGTGGCAGGCGCCACGGCCTTATAACGGACGGTGCTGCCAAGCATATAATTGCCCTAAACAGTGTAGGGGAATGGCACACCGTAGGGACCATGCGCCACTATACAGGATACCCAAGCGCCGTTTGCATCGGCGATAATTTACTTGTTACAGGCGGCATTGATTTTGAAGGAAATGACGTAAGAAATGTTGGTTACGTAGACCTAAAAAGACGACGCTGGCATAGCCTTGACGACGACATACTAGGCACGGGGGCATACTCGGCCAGTATCACTTATGGTGGCCAGTGGTATATTTTCGGCGGCGAAGGAAAACACAGCGGGGACAAACAGTTTCACATTTCCGACCGTGTTCGCCTCTATGACCCAGTGACCCGCACCTGGCAGGATAGAAAGCCTATGCCAGTCCCATTAGCTGGCCATCAGGTTCGCCAAAGCGGTGACAAAATAACCGTATATGGCGGCAAAATACGTAGCGGGGAGTTTTCCCCGGCCTGCTATCATTATTACCCAAATGAAGACCGTTGGTCGGAAGCGGGCTTTATGTCTGAACCGCGCGCGTTTTTTGGCCTGTTGCCAAGAATGGAAGCTAAAGGGCGATCTTTGGTCGCAGTTGGCGGCATGGTGGAAGAAGGGTTCTTCTCGGCATTTGCCGATGTCGGCCTCCTGGACAAAACCTATTATTTTTACGAATAGAAAAACAAGGACGAGTACCATGAATAATCAATCGCATCCCACTCTTTACGCCGACGGAATGGGAAAAATCAGTTACGAAAACGGTGTTGTTAAAATTGACTTCGTGACGTTACAGGACCATTACGCCGGTTCTGGTTCAAGCCGTCAGAAGATCCCTGTTACGTCAGCTACTATGGTGCTGAGCCCAACTGGTTTCGACCAGGCTTTGAAAACAATGAAAAACATGGCGGCTTCCATCGAAAAAGAACGCGTTGCCCATGCAAAAAAGCAAGCCAAAGCGGCAACGGTGGCAGCAGAATAGACATTAGCGTGCCAATGCAAAGGCACCAATAAGACCGGAAACGCCGCCAAAGGATTCGCGGACAATGTAGCTGTCCAGACCGCCGCTATCAGCGGATATAGGCAGATAATCATTCAAAGCCGTCTCAAAATGGGTTTGCACTTTTTCCAGTAAGGGCTGGTGAGCGAGAACACCGCCACCCAGTATAATACGGTGCGGCGACACGGCGAGCGTGATTGTTCTGCATAACTGGCCAAGATAAAAAGCTTCTACCTCCCAGCCAGGATGCTCGGGTCCCAAATGCTCTGCGACCTGCCCCCAGCGCTTCGCCATCGCAGGGCCGGATGCCAGCCCTTCAAAGCAATCACCGTGGAAAGGGCAAACGCTTTCAAATTTTTCGTCAGACCCCGCGCGCGGCGCGGCTATGTGGCCAATTTCAGGATGGATGGCACCGTGCAAAAGCGCCCCATTCACATACACACCAACACCAATACCGGTTCCGATTGTCACATAGGCAGCGGATGCGCAGCCTTTCGCACTGCCCCACTTCACTTCAGCAAGAACCGCCGCGTTCACATCGGTGTCGAGCACCACCGAAGCTTTCAGTTCTTGTTGAAAATACTCAATGAAATTTGTGCCTGCCCAACCTTTTTTTGGGGTCTTCAACAGACTGCCAAAATTTGTTGAGCGAGGGTCGAGGTTGAGCGGCCCAAAGGCCGCAATGCCCAGCTTTTCAATCTTGCCAAACCTGCTTTCGCACCGCCGGAAAAAATCCAGGCACTGCGCCAGTGTTTTTTCTGGCTCCCCCGTCTCGAAAGTTGCCTTTTCAAGTATCTGATCATGGGCGGTACCAACAGCACAAATGAATTTTGTGCCACCTGCTTCTAGTGCAGCTATCAGGGCCATGCTGTGTCCCCTAGTTTGCTTTTACGAGCCAACGACACTGGTAGGGCGCCATCTCCCACGGCATATCGGTATCTGCATTGAGAGGGTTTTCATCGGAAACATGCTGGCCCAACAAACCGGTTATCACTGCAGGACTGACAAGCTGATTGGTATCGCTAAAGTTGGCGAGGCAGAGGAGCGACGAACCCTCACTCTTGCGCTGATAGGCAAGAACATGTTTATTCTCCGGCGGCAAATGCTCCACGGAATTTTCCGCATTCAAAATAGGCAGTTTCTTGCGCGCTGCAGCCAGTTTTTGCAAACCGCCCAGAATACGAATGCTCGCGCCGGAATAAAGCTTGTCATGACGCGTGGAGGTAGGCGGCATAGTTCCCCGGTGCAGCCATCTGCCGTCCTGATGGCCGGGGCTATCGTCGTAGCTATAATCATTCAACAGTGCAATTTCGTCACCCATATATATCAGGGGAATACCGTCCAGCGCCATCAGAACCGCATGCAGGAAAAGAATACGTTTCAGTGCAAGCTCAGTTGCTTCTGCGTCCTGTGCTTCTATTGCTGCTTCAAGCCCGGCTAATGACGCAAGCGTGCCGTTGCTGCCAGCAAAAATCTCACCTGGAACCTGCTGAAAACGCTGGCCTCGTGCAAAGCTTCCAGCCACTTCGCCCGTATAAAAGCGCCACAAGAAATTCAGGTGATCTTCACTTGCACCCCAATTGGCGCCTTGCCTGTCTCGCAGCGCGCCCCAGCCAATATCGTCATGGCAGCGCGCATAATAAATCCAGGACGTACCCGCTGGTTTTTGCGGTAAGGCCCGCAACATTTCAGAAGCCGGCCGAACGTCGCTGGTTGCCAGGCTATCCCAGAGCGCTGCCATCGCGGCGTTATGATAAGCCAACTGACATTCCCGCTGGCGAGCTCCGGCTGAGCCAAAATATTTGGTAATATGCCGCGCCCCAGCGACAGCTTCGGCCTTTAAGGCAACTGCGGGCGCGGCCATGGAAACCACGGCCCTGAACACCTGCAACAGGGCATGGGTTTGCGGCAGGTTACGACACGGCGTGCCAATTTCTTTCCATAAATAAATGGCAGCATCGAGTCGAAAAATCTCCACACCCTTGTTCGCGAGCGCGAGCAGATTTTCCAGCATGGCTGCCAGCACAGCGGGGTTATGGTAATTCAGGTCCCATTGATAGGGATAAAATGTGGTCCAAACCCATTTTTTGCTGGCCTCCACATAAGTAAAATTACCGGGCGCGGTGGCTGGAAACACCTGCTCCAAAAGCGGCTCCTGCTGGTCAGGCACACCCCGGTCAGGGAACATATAATAATAGTCCTGATAGTTTTTGTCGCCTTCCGCGGCCAGCCGCGCCCACTTATGTTCTTTGGCTGTATGGTTTAATACAAAATCAAGGCACAGGCTTATGCCTGCCTCACGCAGGTCGGCGGTTAAGGCTTCCAGATCACCAATTGACCCAAGGTTGGGATTGGTTCGGAGATAGTCTTCAATTGCAAACCCGCCGTCGCTATCCCCTTCCCTTGCTTTCAGCACCGAGAGCAGATGGAGATAGGTGATACCAATATTTTGCAAATAGGGAATTTTGGTTTTCAAGCCTGCGAAATCGCCTGCAAAACGGTCCGGGTAACACATGTACCCAAGCATCTTTTCGCTCTGAAACCAATTGGCCTCACAGGTTTCGCGGCGAGTATCTAGTTCTTTCAGCGCAGCTGGACGCTTGTCATAAGCGCGTTCCGCGATCTCAACCAGACGTGCCTGCCAGCCATCCAGATCGGTGCGGGCAGGATACAAAACCGCGAGCGCTTCCTCAAGGTCAGGCTTAAGGCGGTGAAACCGATCCTTAAACCCTTTCTTCTGCTCAGGCTGTTCCGTTATGTCTTCCATCGACAAACTTTCACTCAGACAGGCGTCCGGTTTGCACTCATTCGCTGCATCGCCAAAAACGGTTTTGGCCAAAGCAGTAGCGACGCTAAACCCACCCTGTACCCGGAATTGCCAATGCAGGAGTTTTCCGGATACAGGATGGAGCCATAGGGAGCCCTACGTGGAGTTAAAAGCGGTACTTAAGAGTTACTGAACTTGTGCGCCCATTGATGGACCGAGCTCTGATCACGTTTGTTGTCCCTTCAACGATTGACCCTTCTTCAGATTCAGTGAGGCCAACAGTATCGAAAAGATTATTCACGTTGAAATTCAGGGATAGCCCTTCCACAAATTCATATCCTGCAAAAGCATTCACCTGTGTATACCCGGGCAACACCAGTTCATTGCTATCCTGCGCGTACGCCTTGGTGGTGCCAATTGCGTTCAGCCCGAAGAAGAAATTGGACTTTGTGTAGGATGCGGTTGCTTGATAAATCAAGTCGGCCTGACGGCGCGGTGTATTGCCTTCCACACCAGGGTTAAGGGCATCGGACGAAATTTCCGCGTCGGTAAAGGTCACACCAGCCATCATGTTAAACGGCCCGCTTCTGTAGGTTGCCTCAACCTCAAGGCCTTTGGCTTTATATACGCGGTCGAAGAATGTTTGCGTGGTTGCTTCAAAGTTTTGCTCTTCAGTTTTTGCATAGAACAAAGTGGCAAACAGACCAAAGTCATCAGACCGGTATTTAACACCAGCTTCATACTGATTTACAAAATCGATAGCATCTTCTTCACGGACGGAACCGTCAGATAGCACTTTGCCGAACAATAGCCTATCCGCATTGGCCCGGCCACCACGGCTGATCCGTGCAAAAGCGGCGAGATCATCATTGAAGGCATAATTCAGGCCTGCAGAATACGACCAGTAATTCCAGGTATAATCCACAACAGACGGGTTCGTACGGTCAATGGTGGACACACTCTGCTCAGGAACTGAAATTACACCATCCTGATTAACGTCCAGGTTTGGCGCCTGTACATTGCCAGCGTATGTACCGTTTGCACTGCCACTGTCATAGCGGATGCTAACGTCAGCTGTAAGCTGGTCGCCAGCGTAGCTCAACGACGCATAAGGCGCATCAATGTCGTAATCAGTGTTATAATTTCGCTGACAGCAGTTACCCCAAAACGGAACGCCGTAAGCGATGAGACCATTATCTGTAACGGTGTTACCGTCAGAATCCAAAACGTTAAGCAGAGCGGCGCTGTCGCCTTTCACTTCCAGCAAATAACTGTTCCAAACCCAGTCCATATTGATGGTCTGTGCTGATTTATAATAGCCAAAGGCAAGATCAACTGTTCCGCCGTCACCTGCATCAAATGTTTTGGTTACTTTGAAATCGTTGGCAAAGTTATTCAGGTCGTTCAACTCTGTGTCAAACAGATGCACGCGCATCGCCAGGCCATTTCCGTTCAGGCTGTCCGGGCTACCGATTGCGGAGCCCGCTGACGGGCCGTTGGCATATTCAAGCGTAGCGCCCGCGCCGCCTATGGATTCTGCTATAGATGCGGCACTATCAACTTGGGCAGGGAACGGTGAAACAAAGCGTCCATTTGTGCTGGCTACACGAATTTTGTCTGAAATATTCCAACCATCTTCAAAGTCGAAAGAAAATTCGCCGCCAATAACCTTGCTAACTGGGCGCATGCCGTCCGAAATGTCGCTAGTACGCCGGTTGCCGTCGCCGCCAATGCCCAAGTTAGAAAGGAAGAAGGGTGAATGCGGTGTGTCCGAAGAAACATCAAAGTTTGCCACAGATGATATGGTCGGATCAGCGTTTGTGCCGGACACTGCAACTGGCATAGGTAAATACCCGATGGAGCGATCATCCAGATACTTCAGATAAAGGCGTACATAACCATTATCAAAGTCTTTGGTAATATTGGCTTTAATCTGGCCGCCTTTGTTGCCGTTATAACCAGCCTCGCGTGGGCCGTCGCCAATGCGGTAAAAACCCGCCACATGAAAACGCAGATCGTCACCAAGTGGGCCTCCATAGGCAAAATCAGCACGTGTTGTATCATAATCAATGCCCCGGGTAATGCCGAGGCTGCCGCCAGCGTCTTCACCAGTGTTGCTGATAAAGTTAATCACACCACCAGGTGAATTTGATACGAAGGTAGACGCAGAACCACCGCGCACAGCTTCTACACGTCTGATTGAATAATCCGCACGCAGGAGGATATCTGCGTTACCAAAAGCGATGTCGCCAAACTCGAGAATTGGCAAACCGTCTTCCTGGAGCTGGAGAAACTTGGCTCCGCCAGAGGCAACTGGCAGGCCGCGAACAGCAATGTTTGCATTGCCCTCACCGCCTGTAGATTCAGACCGGATACCAGGTATATTGCGGAAAATTTCTGCTGCCGACCGAGGCGCAAAATTTTGTATTTGTTCTTGATTAACACCGCTTACCGACACGCTTGACATCAGCGTTGAGCTGGCGCGTGCAACAGCGGTTACAATAATCTCTTCAAGCGGCTTTTCAGACGCATCAGCATCTTCCTGTGCAATCACAGATGACGACATGGCAATCATAGATGCTGATAATAGAAGCACGGAACGGCGATGTTTGATCATTTCTAACCTCCCCAGATCAAAAAGTGTTTTTAACAGATAGCGGTGGAACCTCCATACAGTTCCCCAATTTTCAATTTGAATTCCTACAGGTTTATGCAACCGGTTGCAAGAACTTTATGCAACCGGTTGCATATTTTTATTTTGCTCCTATGCTAGGACCATAGAAAGCATTGGCGCTATATTCCGCTATAGACATGCCTAACGCACTACAGGGGAGAAATTTAATGCCGGAATTTGGTGTTTCGCTGCATGCAATCGACTTGGGCGTCATTGCTGCCTATCTGATATTTGTTCTTGTGCTTGGCTTTGTAATTGGTCGCAAACATGAGGATGCGAAAGATTATTTCCTCGCGGGACGCACAATGATATGGCCATTCATTGGCCTGTCACTTTTTGCGTCTAACATATCAAGCACAACGCTGATTGGTTTGGCTGGTGAGGCTTATGCAACAGGCATTTCCGTTTTTAACTATGAGTGGATGGCAGCCATTGTATTGGTGTTTTTCGCTATATTTCTGCTGCCCTTTGTATTGCGTTCCGGCGTATTTACCATGCCCGAGTTCCTCGAAAGACGGTTTGACAGCCGTGCACGACTTTATTTTTCCGGACTAACCATTTTTCTAAATATTATTGTCGACACGGCCGGAAGTCTCTTTGCAGGCGCTCTTGTTATTTCGATGGTGTTTCCCGCACTGCCCGTGTGGCAAATCATTACCATTTTGGCGCTCGTTGCCGGCGCCTACACCATCATGGGGGGGCTGGCTGCTGTGATGTACACAGACGCCATTCAGGCCATCCTGCTGTTAATTGGTGCCGTTGTTATTTCGGTGGTTGCGTTCGATAAAATTGGCAGCTGGGACCAAATCACCGCCGCTGTGGCCCCAGAAAAACTCAGCCTTATCCGCCCGATGAGCGACACCAGTATGCCCTGGTTAGGCCTTGTCACAGGCGTGCCGCTGCTCGGGTTTTATTTCTGGTGTACCAACCAGTTTATGGTTCAGCGGGTTTTAAGTGCGAAAAATATACAGCACGGACAATTGGGTAGCTTGTTTGCCGGGGTACTGAAGCTGCCCGTATTATTTATCATGGTGCTGCCGGGTACGTTCGCAATATTATTGTACCCTGACCTGTCGCGCGCTGATCTGGTTTACCCCACCCTGATGTTTGATCTGTTACCTACCGGGATTTTGGGACTGGTGCTCGCCGGATTCATCGCCGCCCTTATGTCACAGATCGACTCGACCCTGAATTCGGCCTCTACACTCGTGACCATGGACTTCGTGCGCAAATGGAAGCCTGACGCTAGCGGACATGAACTTATGAAAATGGGCCGATGGATTACATTTCTATTCATGGGCCTGTCGGTGGCCTGGGCACCGCAGATCGAAAATTTTGCGTCGCTGTTTAAATATCTGCAGCAGGTTCTTTCCTACAGCATCCCGCCGGTTGTCGCCCTGTTCCTTGTGGGCACCTTTTGGCGGGGAGCGAATGCAACAGGCGCTTTCTGGACAATTGTAATAGGCCTTGCTGCAGGCGTTGCGCTCTTCATAATGAATACGGTGACAGGTACAATCGACCTGCATTTCCTTTATATCGCGCCAATTCTGACGCTTCTTTGCACGGCTACGCTTATTGCGGTTAGCCTTATGACAGCGCCGCCAAAGGCAGAAGAGGTCGCACCTTATGTATGGACAAAAGCCATCTACCGGAAAGAAAGCGAATCACTTGTGGGCGTGCCCTTCTACGCCAACTACAGAATATGGTCTGTAATTTTGTTGGTGGCCACGGCGTGGCTGGTGTTCAGTTTCGCGTAGGCTTTCGGCTAGGGAGGGGCTAGGTTGAAGCCCGCTCCATCAGATTGGTTTCAAGCATCAGCGAGGTCGCTTTGCCCCCCTGAATAATATCCAGAAGGCGGGCCACCAGTTGCTGGCCCCCTGTTTTACAATCCTGATTTACGGTGGTGAGCGGCGGACTATAATATGCTGCAAGGGCAATATCATCATAACCCACGATGGCAACATCCTGTGGTATACGCAGGCCCTTTTCGCCAAGCGCCCGGATCGCCGCCATGGCGATCACATCCGAACAGGCAAAAATGGCATCAAGCGGCATGTCTTTTTCGAGAAAATCGACAATAGCCTGATATGCCGAGCTACTGCCAAACGGCGCGCTAACATCAAGCGCAGCTTCAGTTTCCAGTCCATGGTCCAAAATGGCGGCCTTGTATCCTTCATAGCGCAAGGAAACCTCCGGTAAGCGCCGGTCACCAAAAAAAGCGATATGGCGGCGGCCTTTGCCGATAAGGTGGGCGCAGGCTTTTTGACCGCCCAAACGGTTATCACTACCCACCGTGCAATATTTCTGATCAGCCAATAGACCACCCCAAACAACAAAAGGAATATCGCTTTCAGCCATCGCATTGATCTCATCATGCTGAGTGCCTTGACCGATCAAAATCACACCGTCACATGTACCGCGCTCAACATGAGTGTGCGACCATTCCTCTGCGCCCGATGATGTTTTGGAGAGCAGCAATTCATGCCCCAGGTCATTCAGTGTATCTGCAATACTGCCCAGCAGCTCCAAAAAAAACGGATCGGAAAGGCGCCAGTCTTTTTCTTTCGTATCAGGAATTAGAACGGCGATTGTAAGGGTTTCTTTGGAGTGGAAATTTCTGGCACGCTTGTTCAGCCGGTAATTATGTTCCTTCGCCAGCGCAACAATGTTGTCTTTGGTTTCCGAGGGGATAAGGGGGCTATTTGCCAGCGCCCGCGACACCGTTGATTTCGAAACCCCTGCCAATTTGGCCAAATCGGTCATTTTGATCCGCGGCGGGGCCTCTGCACCTGTTTTTTTCACTCAAATTTCCCAAGTATGATCGTCTTGAAGCCCTCACGCACCACCAGTAAATTTGTGGTTTATGCAACAGTTGCATAACCTATCCTTTATGGAAAAAGCATTCAAGCCTTGGTAACAGCTCTTTTACTTGCGCGCTGGCAGCCATGGGCATACGCGACTGTGCTTGCCGGGGCAACCGCCTGTCTTAAGGGTGCGCGCCGCGAAAAAGTAGAATCCGGATGAACGCAAAAAAATACCGCCCCCGCCAAAATAGCAGGGACGGTACCAAATTTTTCTAAATTAGAAAGAACAGATGCTGTCAGGATTTCCGTCAGGGTCTCCGTTCACTACACCGCTGAAGTTTGGCGCACCAAACAGCAACAAGCCAGCGACATGGGGCGCTGCCATTGATGTGCCGGAAAGCGTGCGATAGCCACTGCTTGTGTAGGTTGACAAAACAGCAACACCCGGAGCTGCGCAGTCAACTGGCGGGTTACCAAAGTTTGAGAATGAAGCAAAATTATCATTCACATCCATCGCCGAAACCGTCCAGATATTTGCATGATTAGCTCTGGCAGGTGAACTGGTGTTCGCATCTGCACTCTCGTTACCGGCGGCAAGAGAAAACAGGATGCCGTTGCTTGCTGCCGCAACCACTGCATCGTCTAGTGCTGGCGAAACACCGCCGCCCAGGCTCATGTTGGCCGCGTCGCCAGGTGCTGCATTTGCTGCAACATAATCAACCCCGGCAATTACGCCTGAAATGGTACCAGAACCCCGGTTGTCGAGAACGCGTACGCCAACCAGCAAAGCGCCCGGTGCAACACCAACAACACCAATATCGTTATCCAGCGCTCCAATTACACCAGCGACATGAGTGCCGTGACCGTTACCATCTTCAACCGTGTTTTTTCCTTTAGAGACGAAGTTTGCGCTTCTGGCGTTATCAACATTCAGGTCAGGGTGATCCTGTTGAATGCCGGTGTCGATAACCCAGGCTGTTTTGCCAGCACCGCTAACCGGGCCGCCAACACGGATCACGCCGTATTCTGTGGTTTGAGCTGGCGGTGTGCCGCCGCCACCTGGCCTACCCTGGAACAATGCGTAAGCAATTTGATCTTTTTCAAAGTAAGCAATGTTCGGGTTGTTTTCTGCCATTTTCGCAGCAGCAGTTGCTGACATTTTAGCTGAAAAGCCACGAATAGAAGCCGTATAGACATGGCCACGCGTACCGCCAGCGGCGCTTACCATCTTGCCTGATTTTCCCCTGACATCAGCTGCATTGACGCTGTTGTCGAATACAAAGATATAGCTATCTCGTACGGCTTCGATATCTTCTGCAGAGGGCCCAATCCCCTGCGCAAAGGTTTGCGGTGCTAATGTTACCAGCGCAGCCGACATGGCGGCCGCAATTTTAAATTTCTTGAGAGACATATATTCTATATAAGGTTGTGTTTTTGGCACACCCTACCCCATTTTGATTTTTATGATTCTACGAACTCAAAACTGGAAATGACCCTAAATAAAAAAAACTTCCATATCAAAAGAAAAACAACTTTTTTCTAAACCTTTGATAAATTTTGCTTCATTTTGAAGCAGACACTATTATATCGATCGACACTTTAGTAGTAAATTTCAAAACTCCCACGCGGACTAAATTACCAAATTTGCCGAGTAAAAATGCAGAAATTTCGAGGAGCCTAGGCTGCTTCGGCCGATACTCGATGCACTCTATTGTAGAATAGAATACCGATCAACCATACCCTGCACCCATTCAAAACTGGTCACTTTTATTATGGAACCAGCAGGCCCAAAGGCCTGCCGGAATTTCTCTTGTTTTCGTCTACTGAGCGACGATCCAGATTGGTGCAGTACGCACCTGCTGCGTGTCGCTTTGCGTCGCCCGGATCAGGAAGAATGTTGTTCCCGTTGAAACCGGCGTAAAGCTATGGCTGAAGGTTCCATTGGACGAGGTCGCGATCGTTGTGACCGATCCACCGCCAACCGTTCCCTGCATCAGCTCAATTTGCTGCGTTGTTTCACCGTCAGGATCTGTAATTACAACATTAAACGAAACAGGTGTTCCGGTATTTACAACAACCGTGTCCGACATGCCGTATGACTGCGTATTAGCAGTTGCCGTATAGTCAACCTGAACATTTCTGTCCTCAGTGGCGTAGGCGCGACCAGCCGTGAGTGCCTCGAGAATGGCAGCACGCGTATTGTCGGTTGCGAGCACCGCAGTACGCTGCTGGTTTGCAAGACCCCAGTTATCATAGTGGGTGTCCTGGTCAGCAGTCGGTGCCAGATGATACCCCTTCAAAAGCAGATCGAAATAGCGGCTTTGGTAGCTACCATTGCTTGGGTTCGAGAGGTCAGTTTCTGTCGCGAACGCCGGACCTGATTTAACCGCAATCAGACTGATAGCATTATCCCATGCAGCATTATAGGTGCCCGTAAAAATACCATCGAAATGGGTCGTGCTTGGATGACACAGTTCAATGAATGTGCCCTGGCTTACTGCTTGCGCAAACACCGTATTATAGTCGCCTTTTGGCGTGAGCACATCATAGTTGCCTGCTTCCCAGCCCCACAATAGATCGGAAACCGTGATCACATGGCCACCGGAGCTGATTGTTCCCCACTCCATACCGTAGAGCGGCGTGAACGAACCAGGCTCTGCATCCACAACAGCTGTTTCAGCAACACCGCTGTGATAATCAGCGATCGCCATACCTGCTGTAGCGTGGTTATGGTCAGACATAATGATCCAATCAAGCCCGCCGGTATCCCGCGCATAGCGGAAGCTAGTGGCAGCGTCCAGATAGGCCGTATTGTTGGCCTTGTTACCGTCTGAATATTCTGTGTGCGCATGGGTGTTACCAAAATAAATGTTGTAAACACCACCACCTGAAGGCACATCGGTAACGGTTATCACAACCGTGTCTGTGCTAACCAATGCACCGTCATCAGCCGAAAGCTGGAGCGTGTAAGTGCCAAGCGCAGTGATATCCACGTTTGTTGTGGCACTTGAAGGCGCGGAAAAGCTAACAGCTGTCGCATCACCCGAAACCACTGACCAGGCGATAACAAGCGCATCCAGATCAGGGTCTGACGCGCTGCCTGCCAAGGTTGTCGAAGCGAGGCCCGAACTCAGGACAAGAGATTTGTCAACACCAGCATTCACGACCGGGGCTTGGTTGCCGCCTCCGCCGCCACCGCCGCCGCCAGCCGGCCCAGTGCCGGGTGTCGCTTTGTCGCCGCTCGCGAGAATATTTGTTGCGGCAGCCCAGTTTGAGCCAACATTATTGTCAGCTGCAAGGTCTGTGAGCTCCATAGATGCGCCAGACGGATCAGGCCAATTGGGGCCGCCATCATAGGAGGCTTCGTCCATCAAAGCGCCCGTGCCATCCTCGAGTATCACTTCGTCCGCACCGTTCGCGAGCGTGATGCCGCTATATTGGTATGCCGTTGTGATACCGCCGTTGGTGGCGACATTACTATTGCGCCCCAACACGGCAAAATCGCCAGGCTGAATGATCACATCTGTTGCAATAGTATGACTGTCGCTGCCCGCATCCCGGATAACCCAACCGTTAAGGTTTAATACCGCTGTACCGCTATTATAAACCTCAAACCATTCGCCATTGCTGTCTGTAACAGCAGACGGGTTTTGCATTATCTCGGAAATAACTACGCTTGTCGTGGTGCCTCCACCACCGCCGCCACCGCCAGAGCCAAGGTCTGGACCGGTTCCAGGTGAACCGAGGTCGCCGCCGGGCATGGTATCAACGCCGTTAGCCCAGTTGGCACCAACATTATTGTCAACAGTGATGGTCGACAGTTCCATCGAGGCGCCGGCCGGGTCTGGCCAGTTAGGGCCACCATCATAAAATACCTCGTCAACAAGCGTGCCGCTTGCATCATCAAGGATAACTTCGTCGGCACCGTTCGCGAGTGTGATACCGCTATATTGATAATCAACCGTGACACCCCCATTTGTGCCCGCGTTGCTGTTGCGCCCAAGAACGGCGTAAGCGCCAGACGCCACAAATACATCCTGTGCGATAGTGTGGCTATCGCTGTCTGCGTCGCGAATTGTCCAGCCGTTCAAATTTATTGTCTGGCCTGTTTGGTTAAAAACTTCAAACCATTCGCCATTGCTATCGCTAACAGCGGATGGATTTTGCATTATTTCGGTGATGACAATATCACCTGCGGACGCTGCTTCTGCAGCCCCCATCAAAAAGACGCCAGCCAAAATAGAATTCAGCCGGGCAAATTTATTCGACAACATGAATTTTCCCTCCAAAAAGTAGGTTAAAAGGCAATTCGCTGTCGGTAACTTTTTTTGCTTTGGGTACAGAGTTTTACTAAAATTTCACCCATTCTTGACCAAACAGTCAAAAACAGGTTTCGCTTAATAACACATCTTATGCTAGAGTCAAAGCACCATCTATATATGGTATGTACCATAAGAAATTATATTCATATAGAAGCGCAAGATAGGCAGGAATTTGATAAATATTGCATAAAATACAATGTATTAGGCTATATTTACATGAATAAAGTACGAAAAAATTCACGCTTCCGCCAAACGAAAGGTGAAGCTCAATACTATATGTTGGGTTATTACTTATCTAGTCGGGGCGATTAGTTACAACCTATAAGACCTGCGACCGGGGCGACTATTTCCCAGCCTGACGTTTCCTGAATGCGCAAGGCACCACCGCGCACAATGGCGCCTTGGTTTAGCCCTTCTTTGATTTCCGCCTTAAACGAAACCGTCAGGAGCAATTGCTCGTTTTTAAAGGATTGGCGGAAAAAATGCCCCAATAACGATCCACCCGACGCCTCAAATCGCGGCAAAGCTACCTGCCTCCCGTCCAGTTGGATATGGCTCTCAGCTGTCTTGTTATCGGAATAATAAACCAGCGTTCGCTCCGGCATATTGGCCCAAAGAAACAGACCGCAACTGCCTGGCGGAACCCGTTGGGCTGGCAGTGCACCCACCCTGGACCAAAGATCTTCACTATTGCCGGGTTTTCTATTTTGAGGCGTACTAGCCGTTGTTGCAGGCTCCTGCGAGGCAGAGTCCAAATTCGCGGTACCACAAGCGGTCAAACCAACCGAGACCAGCAAGGGTAAAATAAGGGGCCTGGGCAAAACATTCTCCTGAAATAGATTCATTTGGTCGCCTTCAGCAGTAATTCTGCTGAAACGATATCTGGTTTATTTCCGGCAGAGATCACTGCCTGAACAACAGTTAAACCATATTGGCGCCGCAAGTGACTTAACCACTTGAAAACTACAAAAGGCCTGTTCTTGTCGAGCTTCAATTCAAGATCGCCCGCTGCATCTATCCGAACGTCGATGTCCAAAATTCCAGCGTCTTTAGCGGAGATCAGTATCAACTGTTTAATGTCCTCATTGGACCCCAAGCTGTCACTTGAAATACCTCGCCGCAGCATTTCAATCTCCGCCAATGTGGATGTAACGGTCGCGGCCTCGTCCTTGGCGGCGCGCAAGTTACGCTGAGCGTCCGTGTAATTGCTATTGAGCGGCCTCGCGACCAGTAGCCAGATAAATATAATTACAGAGACGGCTATGAGCCCCAGAATAACATAGCGCTCATTGGCGGGTCTGCTGTTGATGCTTTCGATATGGTTTTTTATCGTCATGCCTGAGCCCTCAGCGACAGCACTGCCAACAGGCCCGAGCCTTTGGTTTCCGGGGCGCGGGTTAGCGATACGGTAACGTCAGGGTTTTGCGCAAGCTGGTCCCTTAAGAAATGAACCGCATCAAGACTTTTGGCATTAACATGCACCAGCAGTTGCTTTGTCTGGTCGTTATAATCCAGCTGTTCCAGCGAAACATATTCAACGGATTGCAGAGCTAGAAACACTGAGTTTGAAAGCGCAAGGAATCCATCCTGTTTTTGTTGCCTCAGCTCCCGCAGCTTTGCCCGCAAATGGCTTAAATTTCGTACGCCTGGCACCCTTTGAGCCATGCTCAAGGAAACTTCGGCGTCAAGGGCCTCTGCCCGCGCATTCAACCGGCCTGCCTCAACGGCAACCCAGGCGACAATTAGAAAACTTGCTGCCGTCGCAAGCGCCAGCGTCCGCCTCCATTTTGGCCAGGAAATTTTATTGAGCGATCGCTTGGCGAATGCCCCTTCCATAAAATTTATGCCGCTATATTTCGCTGCAGATTTTGCAAACATTGCACAGAGGCTAGCTTCATCCATTTTTGGATAGGGCGTGAAGGTAAGCGCTTGATTTTCAAATACTTTTGAACTTTCCGCGCTTATGTCCCCGTGCCAAATAATCTCTGTGGTGTCACTGTCCATAGCCTTTGATAGCAGTGCGGGAAGCATAGACGTTTCCGCCGAAAACCCGCGGCCATTTGCCTTCAACACATATGTTGCATCCCTGTCATCAACCAAAACCATCTGGTTTTCGCCAACAGACAAAAGCATATAGTCAGCCACAGCCAAATCCGGCGTCAAACCAATTTCACGAAGTTGGTTACATATATGTCCGAAATAGTCTTCCTCAACGACGCCAACAAGGCGGCCTTCTTTTCCTTGCCCGCCAATCACACAGTGCGGCTTGCTATCTGCCGCAGCCAATTGATCTTTGAGCAATAGCGGTAAGGCAGCCTTCACCTGCGCGGTCAGACGTTTTGGCAGCGTCACAAAAACTGTGCCGACCAAGGTACCGGGAAGGATCAGGATACAGCGATCAAATTCAGTGCCTGCGCACGGCGCACCCTCGCCTGAACTATCCACCACAAAGCTTGCTCCATCGATAATAGCCCATCTTTGGAGAACAGGCGCATAAGGCCCGGCAAATACCAACAGTGTTTTATTCAAAACTCACCTCCAAATCGACGCCTGACAAAGGATGCCTTCGCTAGCTTTTCAGAGTCAAATAGTGTCTTCAATTCAACGTAACTATTTTCAAGCTCCACCTCGGTATGAAGCAGATAATATTTAGACTCAGCAGACAAAAGTTCTTTGCTCTCGGCCCCGCCGTCAGCCTCCACCAGAACCGGCAATGACAAGACATTATTGATATCTGCAAAGCCATTTTCGGGCCGGGAAAACAGGATGGCTTCGGTAACGGAGACGGCGGAACGCCGATCATAAACCATTGCCAGCAGGGGATGCTGTTCAGCCTCTAGGATATTCACATTTACCTTATTTGCTTCGCCTGTGGGCAACGCGCAGACAAAAGCCTCAATTGTCTCATACAGGTTTCGCGTAAAACCTTTGATCGCCCTCAATTCACTCTTGTGAGCAAGGCGTACGTTCCCGGTGCGGTGAGGGATGCTGAGGCCAGAATAGTCATAGTCTTCCGCGCCGTTTAATGCCAACTCGCTGTCAGAATCGATCCAGTCTACCGCAGAGGCCGTTAATTGCTCGGCGATGCCTCGTGAAATTTCCAGTGCAATAAGCAAGCGCTGGAACTGTAGGGCCGCGGCTTCATTTACGACAAGGCCTCCACTGTCATCCGCCTCGACGAGACTATTTAGGTTGAAGCAGTTTGGTAGCGGCGCCAACCGCCCGCTAATCTCAGCCTCCTCTATTGCAAGACGGACTTCTTCAAAACCTGCCGGCACAATATCGTTTTCGCTCTCGACCTGACGCTTGATATTCTTGAGCTGGTTGAGCGCCCAAGGTTCTGTCGCCAACGCATACCAGCGCGCCTGACTATATTCTGCGGCGTTGCGGGTCATTCGCACTGAAAGCCCAACGCTGTCGAGAAAGGCAACAGCTACAGCAGACATAATCGCCATAGTGAGCATGACCGTGATCAGAATAGCGCCGTCGCTTTCACGTGCTTTTTTCATCAGGTTTTTCATGAAATACCACCCGCCGCCAACAAGAATGTGTGGTTGGTTTTGCCGTATGGCTCTCGTGTAATCTCCATCGATACCGCGTCAGGCAAAGGAACAGTCCCGTTCGGAGACACCACCAGCCTGTTTTGCCAAAACCCTTCCACAAAATATTGCACCGTCAAGCCAGTTATATCTGAAAGAATAACCTGTTCCGCTGCAGGCGTATTCGCTGATGGGTCGAGCCGGGCCAGCGAGCGCCGAACCAGCTTTTGATCTTTGATAAAATAACTAACATGCTGAAGTTGTGACTTGGACTGATAGTTGCCGGGGTTGCTCGCACCGTCGCGAACAAAGGACAAAAAAGGTTCGCCGTTTTTTGGGGTTTCAGCTTTAAAGCTTTGTTTGGCAACTGCACCAAACCGGCCTCGTGTAGGCCTTGCCACAACATGCAGCATATCCATTTTCAATAGCGCTCTTGCCACGCGTATTTCCTGTAACGCGCCCGACCGGACTTCAATGATCTCTTTACTTTCAATGGTCTGGTAAAGAAACCGCATGCTAAGGCTTGCGACCAACGCAAAAATAAACAGAGCGACCAAAAGCTCAACCAGCGTGAAGCCTTCAGAAGATTTGTAGCTTTGCCCGCTCATTGGAACGAGCTTTCAAGGTTGTTAGCCGTATAGACAATTTGACCGGTTGATGGGTCTGTAATGTCTACCTGCACTTTTACGAGCGTACTGTTTTTCACCACAGAACGGGTAAGGGCCCAACCCCATGTTTTGCCGCCATTTTCTTGCGTACCGGACAATTTCTGGCCACGACCGGCAGGAGTAACAAGCATCTGATTTATCAGAATGTTATCAGCAACAATTTCGGCAATAAATTTGTCTTCAAGGATCAACTGGGCGCGGGAACTTTCTTTTTGTACCGACAATAAAGCTATGGCAGCGATCGAAAAAATAGTGAGGGCGACCAACGCTTCAATTAAGGAAAAGCCTTCATCTGATTGTATTGGTCCAGCCGGTGGATTTGATGGACCCGTTTTTGGCGAATGGCAAAATATCATCACGACCCCACTTTAATCTGACTGATGTAATTGCTTTGTACGGAAGCTATTTCGCCGTTCTTGGCGAGGGTTAGCTCAAATGGAACACTTTCTCCGGTTGGCGCAAATACAAGAAATGGCGCTTGTGCTGACCGTACGGTGCCAGCGCGAGGCAAAACCTGGCGCTGCCCCCCGAGCCGGAGTGATACCGCGCCGCCCTCAGGCCAAAAATGCGTAACAGAGGAAGGAACAATTTCAAAGGATTGCCACGCGCCTTTTCGCCTGCGCAAAAATTGGTATCCACTGCGGGTTAATGTCACCCCAACCGTTTCGCCGCTGAGCACCGCTTCCCGTGTTGCTGCAACAAAATGGGCCGCTATTTTCTCAGCGTCTTCCTGAGCGCTTGTTTCACTCGCTGGCAGATTGAACACCACAAAACTGGACATCAGGCCGATAATGACAAGCACCACCATTAACTCCACCAATGTGAAGCCGTCTTCTAGTCGCCCCTTGGGTCTCAAGCGGTTATTCTTGCCAATTGGTAACATCAGCGCTCAATTCGTCGCCGCCTAATCGGCCGTCTGCGCCAAGCGACAAAATATCAAAGGTTCCATGCTCACCGGGATAAATATATTGGTAGGCATTTCCCCAGGGGTCTTGCGGCAAGCGGCGGATATATCCGTCTTTCCGGTAGCGTTCCGGACGGGCCAAATTTTCGGGCATAACCACAAGCGCTTCCAGCCCTTGGTCAACAGTAGGGTAAACATTCATATCCAGCCGATACAGCTCAATCGCTTGCTCCAGCAAATGAATGTCTGCGCGGGCTTTTTCCACCATCGCCCTATCTTGGCTCGGCAGCACATTAATCACCACCAGCGTGGTCAAAAGGCCAATGATGACGATGACGACCATCAGTTCGATCAGAGTGAAACCGTCTTCACTTTTTGCCGTCTTGGGTGCCTTGGCTATATATGTCGTTATCCAGTTTTTCATCTCTAAAGTCCTATAAACAAAATCTACAAACCAGCGAGTGTATTCAATTGCATAATCGGCAGCATGATTGACAAAACAATTGCAGCGACAATGCCGCCCATCAGCAGGATAATGGCCGGCTCCAACAAGTTCAAAACAATCGAGATCAAGTTTTCGAACTCGCCCTCCATATAATCGGCTGCTTTATCCAGCATTTTATCCAGCTGACCGCTATTTTCGCCAGCGACCGTCATATAGGTAACCATTGGCGGAAAGCCGTTAGACGCCTTGAGCGCCGACGAAAGGCTGGCCCCTTCTTCTACGTCACTGATTATCTTTGAAATGGTTTCCTGAAGCACAGTGTTTGACACTGTCTTTTTTGAGGCTTTCAACCCCTCAAGAATAGGGACGCTACTGGCAAGCAGTGTTGCCAACGTCCGGGCAAGGCGCGAGGCATTCAGGCCCCTTGTTACAGACCCTATAACAGGAAGCCGAAG